>Ga0209374_1002208_pt1 | contig 17118 bp, 11 predicted proteins | sample SaaInlLV_DNA_10m_FD_184683 | JGI IMG/M metagenome (GOLD analysis project Ga0209374, IMG submission 184683) | Marine microbial communities from expanding oxygen minimum zones in the Saanich Inlet - SI075_LV_DNA_10m (SPAdes) (version 2) | ecosystem: Environmental > Aquatic > Marine > Unclassified ... | reverse complement strand
AAGAAATAATTTTTAATAACTTTTTAAAGATGGTGCTTTTACAGCACCTTTTTTTTTATATTTTAGTGTGATTTTATGCCAAAGGATAAAAATATTAAATCAATTCTAATAATTGGTTCAGGACCTATAATAATTGGTCAAGCCTGTGAATTTGATTATTCTGGATCTCAAGCTTTAAGATCTCTTCGTGAGGATGGTATAAAGACGATTCTTATAAATTCAAATCCTGCCACCATTATGACGGATCCATCTATGGCAGATCATATATATCTTAAACCACTTACTACCAAATCAATCTCTGAAATTCTTGAAATTCATGATGATATTGATGCTGTTTTACCAACTATGGGAGGTCAAACTGCTTTAAATCTTTGTATTGAAGCTCAAGAAAAGGGAATTTGGTCTAAACATTCTGTTGAAATAATAGGTGTTGATATAGACGCAATAGAAATAACAGAAGATCGAGAAAAATTTAGAACATTATTAAATAAAATTAGTATTCCTGTTGCTCCTGCTGAAAGTGCATCTTCATTTTTGAAAGGTAAAGAGATAGCACAAAGGTTTGGCTTTCCACTAGTAATTAGACCATCCTTTACTTTGGGAGGTACCGGTGCTTCAATAGTATTTGAAGAAGATAAGTTTAATGACCTTTTAACTAGAGGTTTAGAATCCTCTCCAATTCATGAAGTCCTTATAGATAAGGCATTAATGGGATGGAAGGAATATGAACTAGAATTACTACGTGATAAGAATAATAATATTGTAATTATATGTACAATTGAAAATATGGATCCAATGGGAATTCATACTGGAGATTCTATAACAGTTGCTCCTGCTATGACATTATCTGACACTACTTATCAGAAAATGAGAGACATGGCAATTAAGATGATGAAAAGTATTGGAGACTTTGCAGGAGGATGTAATGTTCAATTTGCTGTAAGTCCTGATGAAAATGAAGATATTATAGCAATTGAAATTAATCCAAGAGTTTCAAGATCTTCAGCATTAGCATCTAAGGCTTCAGGTTATCCTATTGCTAAAATTGCTGCAAAACTTGCTCTTGGTTATACATTAGATGAATTAAGTAATCAAATTACAAAATCTACTTCTGCTTTATTTGAACCAACACTAGACTATGTTATTGTGAAAATTCCAAGATGGAATTTTGATAAGTTTGAGGGGTCTGACAGAACCCTTGGTCTTCAGATGAAATCTGTAGGAGAGGTAATGGGAATTGGTAGGTCATTCCAGGAAGCTCTTCATAAAGCAACTCAGTCTCTAGAAATTAAAAGGAATGGACTTGGAGCAGATGGAAAAGGTTATAAAGATTACGATACAATTATAAGTAAACTTAAATATGCAAGCTGGGATAGAGTTTTTGTAATATATGATGCTATTCAAAATGGAATTTCACTAGAAAAAATTCATGAAATAACAAAAATTGATATGTGGTTTCTAAAGCAATATGAAGAGCTATTTCAATTAGAAAAAGAAATTTCTAATCTTAAAATTGATAATATAGAATACGATACTCTTTTAGAAGCAAAGCAAAAAGGATTTGCTGATAGACAAATAGCCTTTATGTTAAATTGTTTAGAAAGTCAAGTTTATAAGAAAAGAGATGAACTAGGAATTAAAAGAATTTATAAACTTGTTGATACTTGTTCTGCTGAATTTCCTGCTCAAACACCTTACTACTATTCAACTTTTGAAGAAAAAATTAAAACAAAAGATAATCATGAGTTTTCTGAAAATGAAAGTTTAGTGTCAAATAAGAAAAAAATTATTGTTTTGGGCTCAGGCCCTAACAGGATTGGACAAGGTATTGAGTTTGACTATTGTTGTGTTCATGGTGTATTGGCAGCAAGTGAGTGTGGATATGAAACTATAATGATAAACTGTAACCCTGAAACAGTATCTACTGATTTTGACATATCTGATAAGCTTTATTTTGAACCTGTTTTCTGGGAACATATTTATGATATTATAAGACATGAAAATCCAGTTGGAGTTATTGTACAATTAGGTGGACAGACAGCTTTGAAACTTGCAGAAAAACTAGATAGGTATAATATTAAAATCATTGGTACTGAGTATAAATCACTTGACTTGGCAGAGGATAGAGGAAGTTTTTCGAATTTATTAAAGAAAAATGATATTCCTTACCCTGATTTTGGTGTTGCTACAAATTCAAAAGAAGCAGTAGACTTATCATCAAAATTAAATTTTCCGATTTTAATTAGACCTTCATATGTTCTTGGTGGTCAAGGAATGAAAATAGTAATTAACAAAGAAGAATTGGTAGAGCACGTAGAAGATCTGTTATCTAAGATTCCAAATAATAAACTTTTACTTGATAATTATTTAGATGGAGCAATTGAGGCTGAGGCTGATGCAATTTGTGATGGTGTGGATGTTTATATAATTGGCATAATGGAGCATATTGAGCCATGTGGTATTCATTCTGGAGATTCAAATGCAACACTTCCTGTTTTTAATTTAGGTGAACTTATTGTTCAACAAATAAAAGATCATACTAAAAAAATTGCTTTAGCTCTAAATACTGTTGGTTTAATTAACATACAATTTGCTATTAAAGATGAAAAGGTATTTATAATTGAAGCTAATCCAAGAGCCTCCAGAACTGTTCCTTTTATATCAAAGGCATATGGGGAGCCCTATGTTAATTATGCTACTAAAGTTATGTTAGGAGAAAAAATGTTAAAAGATTTTGACTTTAATCCAGAACTTAAGGGATATGCAATTAAACAACCTGTATTTTCTTTCAATAAGTTTCCTGATGTAAATAAACAACTTGGACCTGAAATGAAAAGTACTGGAGAAAGTATTCTCTTTATAGACGATTTAAATGATGAGTCTTTCTTTGAGCTTTATTCAAGGAGAAAAATGTACTTAACAAAATAAATTTACTCTATTGGAAAATCATCCAATATTAGTATCTGTTTTTTCTTTTCATTTTCCGTTTTAATCTCCCTTTTTATCTTGCTTAATTTTTCTTGATAGATAATACTTGAAAATGTTTCACCTGAAATATGATCTAAAGCTCTTTTAAAAAGTTTCTCATTTGTATCTCCTAGAATACCCAAATTTGATAGACTCTCCAACAAGTATATATCAGGGACTAATCCATCATCAAAATCTGCAAATCCAACAGAATTTGCCGTTTTTGTCACAATTGGCTGCATTGCATATTTATGGTTTGGATTCACATCTCCATCATCATTTATGAAATCTTTAATGGTTATTGAACCTGAATTTTTTCCAACTGTATAGTCTCCTATATGAATTACATCTATATATGGATCTAAATTATTTATAATCCCTTCACTTGAAGAGGCGCTTGATGATGTTGTTAAGACATATACTCTTGTTAAATTAAGAGAATTCAATGTTGATCCTGACTCTAATTTAGATTGGAATCTTGTAATAAAAGCTTCCTGATTATCTTTATATGCTTCTGTTACTTTTGAGTTAAATACCCTTTGAGAATATATATCATCTGTAAACTGACCAGTTATTAAAGAAGCTAATATATTTTGAGTGTATGAGCTACCGCCTGGATTATATCTAAGATCTAATACTAGTTCATCAATATTATTACTTTTAAAATTTAAAAATACCTCATTGAGATCTTGATTGTAGTCTTTATTTTCTGATTCAAGAAAACCAACAAATTGATTGTACATTAAATATCCAATTTTTTTATTATCCAATTCAACTATTTTTTCAATATATATTGGACTTTGAACCAATACTGTTTTAACTAGATTAAAAGTGATTTCATTAGAATATAATCTTGCACAGTTATCGGTATTGTCATAATCAAGGTTTGCTGTTCCTATAGAATAAGAATTAGTATCGCTATATAAAAGATCTCGATAGTTATCTCTATTAAGTCTAGTGTTATCAATAGTATTGAAGAACATACCTCTGGTAATACCCTTAGCTTCGGCATCAGAATTTTTTTGAACATATCTTACATATCCAAAAACATCAGTGTTATTACATTCAACAAATAAACCAAACTCCATACCATTAGATAATTCAACGCCTTGAAGAAGATTTTCTAACTCTTCATAATCGTCTTGAATCCAACTAAATCTATCATCAGGATGTTTTAAAGAATTAAAAAAATCAGTTGGTTCATCTTTATCAAGAAATGCTTCATAAGAAGTTGGATTATTTACTTTAGTATCTGATAAGTTTGGAACAGTTTCTTGCCAATAATACCAATAGTTTAGTCCTTCCCAAATAAAATCATTTATTTCAATTTTTAATTCCCTTTCTTGATCTACTATATCTATTGTATCTGATAGTTTATCTGAAGCATCTTTGCTACAACCTATTATAATAGTCGATATGATTACAATATATATTTGTATGTGTTTCATATTAAATTCCTGTATAGTTATATGGAGAAATTTGTTTTAAATCAACTTTTACTTTATCATCAATATCTAAAGTATCAATAAACTTGTGCAAAGATAATTTATTAATCTTATTATTATCTCTGGTTAGATCTTTTAATATTTCATATGGATTGCTGAAACCTTCTCTTCTTAAAATTGTCTGTATCGCTTCAGAGACAACAATCCAGTTATCTTCAATATCATTATTAATCGCTATTTCATTAACATAAATTTTTTTTAATCCTTTTAATAAAGATTCAAAAGCAATTAGAGTATGACCAAACGGAACCCCAATATTTCTTAATACAGTGCTATCTGTTAAGTCTCTTTGTAGTCTTGATTTGGTTAATTTATTTGAAAAAAAATCAAATGTTGAATTAGCTAATCCTAAATTTCCTTCAGAATTTTCAAAATCTATTGGATTAACCTTATGTGGCATCGCTGAGGATCCAACTTCATCTTTTATTATTTTTTGTTTAAAGTAATCATGAGAAATATATGTCCATATATCAACACACATATCTAAAAGAATATTATTGATTCTTCTACAATTATCACATAAAGCTGCAAAAGAGTCATAATGTTCAATTTGGGTAGTTGGAAATGAATAATTTAAACCTAATTCATTTTCTATAAAGTTTTGACCAAATTTTTTCCAATCAATTTCAGGATAAGCAACTTTATGAGCATTAAAATTTCCAACTGCACCAGAAAATTTTGCAGAGTTAGGAATATTTTTTAAAGATCTAATTTGTTCATTTACTCTTGTCCAAAACACTTTAAATTCTTTTCCAAGTTTAGTTGGTGAAGCAGGTTGACCATGAGTTCTTGCAATTATTGTAATATCCTTAAGTTCCTCACATTTATTGTCAATTGCACTTAATACTTCTTGAATTTTTGGTATGTACACATTATCAATAAAATCTTTTATAGATAAAGGAATAGCTGAATTATTTATATCCTGAGAGGTAAGACCAAAATGAATAAATTCTTTAAATTCACCAATATTTAAAGCTTGAAATCTATCTTTAATAAAATATTCAACTGCTTTAACATCGTGATTAGTAATTTTTTCTATTCTTTTAATTTCAATTGCATCTTCATTAGAAAAACTAATATAAATCTTTCTTAATTCATCAAATTTATTGTGATCAAAGTCTTTTAGTTGAGGAATTCCTAGATTACATAATGATATAAAGTATTCAATCTCAACTCTTAATCTGTAATATATTAAAGCTTTTTCACTAAAATAATCACTTAAAACTTCAGTTTTATTGAAATATCTTCCATCTATTGGGGATATTGAATTTAAATTAAATTGATTCATTTTGTAAAGATAAGCTAACTCGATAGTATATTAAAATTCAAGCAACTTGTATTCATCATAACATTCACTGATTGCCTCTAATATTTGAAGATCATTAGCTTGTTGAATGAAAGTATCTGAAAAGTTGCAATTTCTAAGAATTTCATCAATATCCGTACGATCAACACCTAGAAGTTGAACTAAAACTTCTCGATCAAATTTAATGGATAGTAAATTTTTTATCTCCTTGTCTTCTCTCATTAATCTTAATTTATCCATTTTTCTAGATTTTTTCTTAAAAAGGTTATTAAGAAAATCTGCAGGATTAAAAATTGCACCAATTACTTTTGAAATACCAGATCTTGATCTTCTTCCAGCTTCATAGCCAAGATTAGGTAATCCAACAATTTTATATCTAGCAGAGGTATTTACTGGTGCATTTTTAACATCAATCTCTAAATAACCAGTAAGTTGGTATGGTTTAATAATAATTTCTTCTAGTGCAAAAGCAAGCTCAGTAAGTTCAATTGTATTATCATCAAACCTAATTAAGTCATTTGTTACAACAATTTTTAATGACTTATAACCTATATATGAGAAATATAAAGTATCATTCAATTTAGCTTGAATTTCAAATTCACCATTGTTATTAGTAATTGTCCCTTTAACTTTTGTAAGATTAAGAACATGCACATTCTGAAGAATAGATTTGCTAGTCTCGCTTTGAACATTTCCTTTAACAGTTTCAGTCTGTTCCTGAGAGAAAGTTAAAGTAGAAATGGTTAGTGTGATAAATATTATTATCTTTTTCATCGGGCTAATTGCTAAATTAGAAAGAATATATTATAATTAACCATGAATTACTACGCAGATGTAATACTTCCTCTTCCTATTCAAGGAACATTTACATATGCATTGTCTAAAAAAGAATATGATTTATTAGGAATTGGTTACAGAGTAGCTGTTAGCTTTGGCAAAAGGAAAATTTATACAGGAGTAATTAAAAAAATTCATAACAATAAGCCAAAGTTATATGAAACTAAGCCAATAGAGTTCATATTTGATGAAGATGAATTTATTTCAGAATTACAACTCGATTTTTGGAGTTGGGTGTCTAAATACTATTTCACCCCTATTGGTGATGTTTTAAAAGCTGCTGTACCATCTACATTCCTTTTGGAAAGTGACACAGTCTTAATTAAAAAAGAAATCAATAAGAGTGATATAGATGATATGTCAGATGATGAGTACTTAATATATGAAGCTCTTAATTTTCAGAATTTAAAAATAAATGAAGTTTCAGATATTCTAGAAAAGAAAAATTCATACTCAGTTATTCAGAAAATGATTTTAAAAGGTTTTGTAGAATTAAATTTTGAAATAAATGAAAAGTATAAACCCAAGTTTTTAAGTGTCTTATACTTGAATAAAGATTTATTGGATGTTAAAAAAATAAAAAATTCTCTTGATATTTTAAATAGGTCGCCAAAGCAGAAAGAGATAATTCTTCACATTATTAGTAGAATTAAGTCTCAAGAATACTTAATTCTGAAAGACTTAAAAAAGTCTATTAAATTTTCAGATGGTACTTTAAAGAGTTTAGAACAAAAAGGATTTATAACTATAAAGAAAATTAAAATTGATAGAGATGAAAGAAAAGAAGAAGATTTTTTAGAAACAAATGATTTATCTGAATCTCAAACATATGCATTAAATAAACTTAAAAACCAACTTAATAATAAAGATGTTGTTTTGCTTGAAGGCGTAACATCGTCAGGTAAAACAGAAATATATATTAAAATTATTGAAGATTATCTTGAAAAAGAAATGCAGGTTCTCTACCTATTGCCTGAAATTTCTTTAACTACTCAAATAATACAAAAACTAAAAAAACATTTTGGAGATAAAATATCTGTTTTTCATTCTAGATACTCATTAAATGAAAGGACAGAAGTTTGGGAAAATATAAAAAATAACAAACACAAATCAAGACTTGTTATAGGTGCAAGATCATCTGTTTTTTTACCTTTTAAAAATCTTGGATTAATAATTGTAGATGAAGAACATGAAATTTCTTATAAGCAACAAGAGCCATCTCCAAGATATAATGCACGGGATTCAGCTATCTATCTATCGAAGATTAATAATTTAAAAGTTATTCTAGGATCAGCAACACCATCAATTGAGACCTCTTTTAATGCAAATAAGAATAAATATGGTTATGTAAAATTAAATGAAAGATATGGTAATATTGAAATGCCAAATATTTTTACAATTGATATGAAGAATCAGCTAAAGCATAACTATAGTTCAATATTTTCTGAAAAGTTAGTTGAAGAAATAGATATAACACTTAAAGAGGGTAAGCAGGTGATTTTATTTAGAAATAGAAGGGGTTATTCGCCGCAGTGGTTATGTGATTCATGTGGTAATAATATTATGTGTGATAATTGTGATGTTAGTTTAACTTATCATTTATCCTCAAATATATTAAAATGTCATTATTGTGGATTCTCTTCAAAAGCAGAAAAAAAATGCTCAACATGTGGATCTGAAACAATGGTGTATAAAGGGGATGGTACTCAACAAATTGAAGAAATAATTAAAGAAATATTTCCAAATGTAAGAAGTAAAAGAATGGATTGGGATTCTACTAGGGGGAAATGGTCATTTGATAATATAATTAATTCTTTTGCTAATAATGAAGTAGATATACTAATTGGAACTCAAATGATAACTAAGGGGCTTGATTTTAAAAACGTAAACCTTGTTGGCGTTCTAAATGCAGATCACTTTCTAAATTTTCCAGACTTTAGAGCTCATGAAAAAGCATTTCAAGTATTAACTCAGGTAGCAGGTAGATCAGGTAGGTCAGGTGATAGAGGTAAAGTATTTCTTCAAACATACCAACCTGAGCATCCAATTATTAAAAACGTAATTAATAATGATTACGAAAAGATGTATAATAATCAACTTATTGAGAGAAAAGATTATAATTATCCTCCTTTTGTTAGATTGATTAGAATTACTTTGAAAGATAAGAGTTATGAAAAACTAAACAGTTCATCGGATTGGATAAATAAAGTAATTAGAGGTAATTTTAAAGGAATAGTTCTTGGTCCTGTATATCCAGAAATATCAAGAATTAAGAACAAATATCATAAGGAATTTCTTGTAAAATTGAGAGATCTTAACGAGATTAATAACTTTAGAAGTGTTTTTCAATCAGTTATAAAAAGCTTTGATTCAATATCTAAATATAGGAGCGTAAGAATTACTGTAGATGTTGACCCAATATAGCTTTTACTTTACTTAAAATAAATTTGGCAGATTATATTTATTAACCTAATTTTGCGGCCTAAGATTTTAAGATGAAAAACTACGAAACTGTATTTATTTTAAACCCTGCACTTTCAGAAGAGCAAGTTCAAAACACTGTTGACAAATACGAAAAGTATTTAAAGTCTAATGGGGCTAAAATAATTAGTAAAGAAATATGGGGTTTAAAAAAGTTAGCTTACACTATTGAAAATAAAAATAGTGGGTTTTATAATCTTATAGAATATACTGCACCAGCTGATCTTGTTTCATCTGTTGAACTTGACTTTACTAGAGACGAAACTGTTATGAGATATTTAACTGTAACTTTAGACAAACACGCTATGGCATGGGCAGAGAAAAGAAGAAATAGAAGTACAAAAAAAGTAAGTACAAAAAAAGCTAGTTAATTATGGCAGGTATTGAAGAACAATCAAAAATCAAAAATGAAGGTGAGATTAGATATCTATCTCCTTTAGATATAAATACTACTAAGGCTAAGAAGTATTGTATGTTTAGAAGATCAGGAATCAAATATGTGGATTATAAAGATCCAGATTTTTTAGGAAGATTCATTAATGAGCAGGGTAAAATTTTACCAAGAAGATTAACAGGTACATCATTAAAATATCAAAGAAAGGTAGCGGTAGCTGTGAAAAGAGCTAGACACCTTGGATTACTTCCATACGTTGGAGACTTATTAAAATAATTATGGATATTATACTTAAAGAAAATGTTGCTAATGTTGGCTTCAAAGACGAGTTAGTTTCAGTTAAAGCTGGATATGGTAGAAACTTTTTAATTCCTTCTGGTAAAGCGGTTCTTGCTACTGAATCTGCAAAAAAAGTTTTAGCTGAAAATCTTAAGCAAAAAGCTTTTAAAGAAAAATCAGTTATTGATGAAGCTGAAAAATTAGCCACTAAAATATCTAAACTAGAACTTCAAATACTTGTTAAAGTTGGCCCTGATGGAAAGTTGTTTGGTTCAATCTCTAATACAGATGTTGCCAAAAGCCTTTTAGCTAAAAAAATTGAAGTTGAAAAGGAAAATATTTCAATACCGGGTAAATCAATCAAAAGGATTGGTAAATATCAAGCTAGTATTAGACTTCATAGGGAAGTTTCTACTCAGTTAAATTTTGAGCTTCAGGCTGAAAAGAAATAATTTCATAACTTTATTGTTCACTCTGATTATCAAATAAACTTTTGATGTCTCAAAAACTTAACACACCTAAGGGTACTAGAGATTTCTCTTCTTTTGAATTAAAAAAAAGAGAGTACTTATTAAATATTTTAAAAAATTGCTTTAAAGCATTTAATTTTCAAGAAATTCAAACTCCTTCTTTTGAAAATTTAGAAACTCTTACAGGAAAGTACGGTGATGAAGAAGATAACTTAATGTTTAAAATTCTTTCTTCTGGAGATAAAATTAAAAAAGCGGATACTGAAGCTTTAAAAGACAATAAACTTTCAAAATTTTCAAACTCACTATCTGACAAGGCTTTAAGATATGATTTAACCGTTCCTTTATCTAGGTTTGTTTCTCAAAATTTAAATAATTTATCATTTCCTTTCAAAAGGTTTCAAACACAATTAGTATGGAGGGCTGAGAGACCTCAAAGAGGCAGATATAGAGAGTTTCTTCAATGTGATGTGGATATTATTGGTGAATCTAATTTTTTAAATGAAGTAGAGTGTATTAAGATTTATGATAGTGTTTTTAAGAGTTTATCTATGCCAAAAGTTAATCTTAGGATTAACAATAGACAAATCTTAGATGGAATATCTAATTTAATGAATTTAGATAGTGTAAATGAGATTGCATCTGTATTAGATAAGTCTGATAAAATTGGATACGAAGGAGTGATTAATAAGCTTAAGGAAAAGAATATCCCTGACTCTTCAATTAATCAATTAAAATTTTTCCTTGAACTAGAGGGTTCAAACCAGGATAAGATCAAAAGTATTAGAGCTAAGTTTGCCTCAAATAGCATATCTAATGATGGGGTTAATCTTTTAGAAAAAATAATTAATACTTCTCAAAAATTTAATTTAAATAATATTAATCTAATTTTTGATTTATCCCTTGCTAGAGGTCTTAGTTATTATACAGGGACAATCGTTGAGGTTTCATCTCCAGATGAATTTAATATTGGATCAATTGGGGGTGGTGGCAGATATGATAATTTAGTTCAAGAAAACAATCCTCGTCTAAGTGGATTTGGTATATCTTTTGGATTTGATAGAATTTATTTATTACTAGATGAATTAAACTTATTCCCTAATGACTTAGATATTTCAAAATCTTTTTTATTTCTAAATTTTGGTTATGAAAAAATAGATAATCTTTTAGTTTTTGTTGACCAATTAAGAGAAAATAATATTACATGTGAGCTTTACCCATCTGATATTAAAATTAAGAAACAGATGGACTATGCTAATCAAAAAGGAATAGACTATGTTGTAATAGTAGGTGATGAAGAGTTAAATAAAAACATTTTTAAACTTAAGGAAATGTCAAGTGGAAAAGAATTTTCTTTTGATTTAGATAATATTGTTTCTGAGTTAAAAAAGCTTAGTTAAAGTGATCATACCATTTTTTGAATGGTTTTTCAATCAAACTTTTAAATTTAGAATTTTGAACTTCATTTAGATCTGTATCTACTCCATAAATAATTTCACTTTTACTTAACTCCATATAAGTTCCAAAAAGTCTATCCCATAATGAGAAAATATTTCCATAATTTGAATCTGTATATGGTAATTCAAAGTGATGATGAACTTTATGCATATTAGGTGATACTATAACGTAACTAAGTGCTTTATCAACTTTATCAGAAATTTGAATATTTGCATGATTAAACTGAGAGAATATTACAGATAAAGATTGGTACATTAAAACTAATCCAATAGGTGCTCCTGAAATAAAGATAGCGATAAGAGTAAATATAAACCTTATAATGCTTTCAAAAGGGTGATGTCTATTTGCTGTAGTTGTATCTACTTTTTGATCTGTATGATGAACAATATGTATATACCACAATAGTTTAACTTTATGCTGAACTAAATGAGGAAGGTAGGCACCAACTAGGTCAAGTATTAAAATTCCAGTAATTATACTCAGAAAGCTGGATGAACTTAACATATGTATTAAACCAAAGTTATTTTCATTAGTCCAGTCTGATGCATAGACTAGCATAAAGGCTAAAAAAAAGTTTATTATAATAGTTGTTACAGTTAAAAGAAAGTTTGGTATGGAATGCATCCATTTTTTATAATCAAGAAGTTTGAAAGGTATAATACCTTCTACTATCCAGAATAAAGTAATACCAGAAACCATTATTAGAGCTCTGTTAACAGAAGAAATATTCTCAAACAGTAGTAATAAATTTTCCATTTTAGTTATCCTCTGATCCGTCTCTGTTAGGAATCCTTAGTGATGGCCATTCTTCTCTCTCTCCTGTTAGTGGATTAATTGGAAGAACTCTTCTATCTCTCGGCATTAATTCTTCTTCCTCGCTAGCTAAATAGGTTAAGATCGCTATTAGGATTGCATTTGATCTTACATCATCAAATATTATCTTGTCATAGGTATCTCTATTTGTATGCCATGTATAATGATAAGGACTGTAACCACCATAAGAAAAATCTAATGAGCTTAAATTAAATCCAGGAACTCCTGAAGAAACAAAATTTCTCCAGTCAGAGGAGCCTCCTGATGGAACAGTTACTCCATATTGTTCATAGGAATACCTTGGAATCGGAACTCCAGGAAAAGTTGTCTCAATTTCATTTTTGATTTCTGATGGAACATATTCTAACCATTCACCAATAAATCTATAAGCTTCTGTAAAACCATGACCATTAATCCTTGTTACTCTGCCAGTACCATTATCTTGATTAAAAAGAGCCTGTAAATTTTCTACTATTTCAGGATGATCTTCAACGAATGCACTAGAGCCATTTAAACCTTGTTCTTCTGCGCCCCAATGAGCTGCAATTATTGTTCTTTTTGGATTAGGATAAAACTTCTTTAAAATTCTCATAACCTCCATCATTGTTATTGTTCCAGTTCCATTATCAGTTGCTCCTGTTCCACCTCCAGTTGTATCAAGATGTGCTGACAATATTACGTATTCATTTGGTTTCTCTACACCTTCTATTCTTGCTAAAGAGTTAAAAGTTGGAACTTTTCCAAGTTCTTTTGATTGTAAATTAAGATTTACAGTTGGTTTTTGATCATTTTCTGCAAGTCTATATAATAATCCAAAATCTTCCATACTAATATCTACTGTTGGTGTCTCAGGACTAATTCCAAAATATCCTGGACTAAAAATTGTATTTGTTCCAAAACCACCCCTCCAATTACTAGTAATAAAAGATGCAGGTTTAGCATCTTCTATCGCCTTAATCATATCTCTATTTGCATATCCAGTTTTTCTTAAGTTCCTAGTATCTCTACTTCTCTTTGTAATTCTTGATCTTCTTATTTCTTCAAGTGTACTTTCTCTTGCCCATCTTTCAATATCATAATCAGGTCTTCCAGAAATATCAGGTATACCAAGTAAAACATGTTTACCTTTAATTGTTTTAAGCCATGAATCAAATACCTCTTTAGACTGTGTTGGAATTACAACTACTTCTCCTAATTCACCATTTTTCTTGGTACTAGCACTCCATGACAATTGTTGACCTTCCAGAGATTTTACCCAAGGAGACATCATGTCTATATGACTAATACCTCTTTCCCATGCTCTCCATTGACCAAATTGCTCATTTTCAGAATTAATATTCCAAGTACTATATTTTTCAATAACCCAATCATGTGCTTGTAACATTTGACTTGTACCTGTAAGCCTAGGACCTATTTGATCCATTAATTCATGTGCCAAAATTTCAAGTTGAGAATTGTTATTGGCCTCACTTACTATCTTATTTATTATTTCAAGTTTACTTTGTGAAAAAGAAAAGCTGATAAATATTGTAGAAATTATTAGAGAAAAAATTTGTTTCATTTTTTTTTGATTTTATTCTTCCAAATATAACTAAATACTTAAATTTCAAGTGTTAAAAGAAATTTAAAAGTCTTTGTTATGAAAAAAATCATTTATTCATTCTTAATTATAATGTTTTCTTTTTCGAGTGTGTTTGCTCAAGATAAAATTGAAGAAAAAGAGAAGAAAGAAAAATCAAACAAAAATCTACCTATCAAGTCAGACCGGTCTTTTGACTTAAATACTGATGAAGGTACATGGATGTCATTAGATGTAAGTCCTGATGGTAACACAATAGTCTTTGATTTACTTGGTGACATATATTCTATGCCTATTTCTGGTGGTAAAGCAACTCGAATAACAAAAGGAATGGCTTTTGATTCACAACCTAGATTTTCGCCTGATGGAAAATCAATTGCATATGTAAGTGATAAAAGCGGAGATAATAATGTCTGGATAAGAAATCTTGAGACCAATGATTCATTGCAAATAACTAAAGAAAAAGATAATCAAACAGCATTTGCTGATTGGTCAAAGGATGGAGATTACCTAATAGTATCAAAAGGTAGAAGAAATTTAAAATTACACATGTATCATAAAGATGGTGGAAAAGGTATTAAACTTATAGAAGAGCCTTCTTCATTAAAAATAGTTCAACCTGAGGTTGGACATGATGATAGGTATATATGGTATGCCCACCGATCTAGCTCTTGGCAATATAATGCACGTTTTCCCCAATATCAAATTTCAAAATATGATAGGGATTCAGGAGAAATTAAACGTGAGACTTCAAGATTTGGCTCAGCTTTCACACCAACTTTGTCTCCAAATGGAAAATGGATGGTTTACGGAACTAGATTTGAAGATCAGACAGCATTAAGAATTAGAGATCTTCATACTGGTGACGAAAGATGGTTAGCCTTCCCTGTTCAAAAAGATGATCAAGAATCTCAAGCAACCCTCGGAGTTCTCCCTAACATGTCATTTACACCTGATAGTAAAAGCTTAATAGCCTTTTATGGTGGTAAGATTAATAAGATTCCAATTAATGGAGAAGAATCATCAATTATTTCTTTTAGTGTTAATGAAAAAATTGAGATTGGACCTGAGCTAAAATTTGATTATGAAATATCTGATGATGAATTATTAACTATTTCTCAAATCAGAGATATATCTCTGTCTCCGGATAGAAAACATTTAGCTTTTACAGCATTAAATAAACTTTATACCATTAATCTTGAAGATAATTCATTAAACAGATTAACAAATTTTGATGATGAAATTACAGAAGCTATGCCTAAATGGAGTCCAGATGGATTAGAAATAGTATTTGCTACATGGAGTAATAATGAAGGAGGAGCTTTATATAAGGTAAGATCAGATGGAAAAAGAGACCCAATACTTTTAACAGGTAGTGAGTATGGTAATAGACCAGGTGTATATTCTTCTCCTAATTGGAATTTAGAAGGTGATAAAATAGTTTTTTTAGTAGGAGATGAAAGAAGTTATAGAGAAAGTTATGGACCAGGTGCTTTTAAGTCAAATGAAAGAATAATGTGGATTTCTTCTGATGGAGGAAAACTTAATTACATAGCTGAATCAAAAGGAAGATCAAATCCACATTTTGTCAAAGGTAAAGACAGAATATTTTTATTTAATTATGGTGACGGTTTAGTTTCAATTAAATGGGATGGAACTGATGAAAAGAAAATAATAAAAGTTACAGGAACAACTCCTTATGGATCTGGAGATAAAACTTCTCCCTTAAATGCAAGTTTGATTTTAATATCACCAGATGGAGATAAAGGTCTTGCAAAGATTGGAAACAATATTTACAGTTTTATTATTCCTTATTCTGGAGTTGAATCTTTGAAAATTTCAGTATCAAATCCTAAATCTTCATCATTTCCCGCTAGAAAGCTTACAAAAATTGGAGGAGAATTTCCTTCATGGGATACTTATACAAACTCAATTTATTGGTCTCTGGGAAAATCTTTCTTTACTTATAATCTAGATGAGGCAAAACAATTTGATGATGAAAAGGAAGATTCTAAGAATAAGGAGAGTGAAGATGAGGAGAGTGAAGATGAGGAGAGTGAAGATGAGGAGAGTGAAGATGAGGAGAGTGAAGATGTATTTGAAGCTTCAGAAATTGATATAATAGTTAAAGTTAAAAGAGACATGCCAGATAGCTCTATTTTAATTAAAAACGCAAAAATTATAACAATGAATGGTGATGAAATTATTGAAAATGGAAGTATTTATATTAAGAATAATAGGATTGAAGATGTAAGTGATGGTATTATTGAAATTGAAAATGAGGATGTAACCATTATGGATATGAGTGGGAAAATTATCTTACCTGGTTTCATAGATACTCATGCTCATATGAGACCTAGTTGGAACTTACATAAGTTTCAACCATTTTCTTATGCTGCAAATTTAGCATATGGAGTTACTACTACTAGAGATCCTCAAACAGGAACTACAGATGTACTGACATATAGTGATATGGTTGATACTGGAAAAATTTTAGGACCAAGAATATATTCAACAGGACCTGGTGTTGGATATTGGGGATATAATGTTAAAAGTCTAGATGAAGCTAAAGATGTTTTAAAACAATATTCAAAGTATTATAATACAAAGACAATTAAAATGTATGTTGCTGGAAATAGACAACAAAGACAATGGATTTTAATGGCTGCCAAAGACCAAAAAATTATGCCCACAACGGAAGGTAGTTTAAATCTTAGATTAAATATGGCTTCTACAATTGATGGTTATCCTGGTCAAGAGCATAATCATCCAATTTATCCAATATTTAAAGATTACATTGGTTTAACAGCATTTACAAAAAGAGCATATACACCCACACTTTTAGTCACATATGGTGGTCCATGGGCAGAAAATTATTATTATGCCACTGAGGATCTTCATGGAGATAAAAAATTAAATTTTTTCACTCCCAAAGAAGAAGTTGACTCAAAATCTAGAAGAAGAAATGTTGGATGGTTTATGGATGAGGAATACACCTTTCCTGAATTAGCAGAATTTGTTAAAGATTT
>Ga0209374_1002203_pt1 | contig 17143 bp, 10 predicted proteins | sample SaaInlLV_DNA_10m_FD_184683 | JGI IMG/M metagenome (GOLD analysis project Ga0209374, IMG submission 184683) | Marine microbial communities from expanding oxygen minimum zones in the Saanich Inlet - SI075_LV_DNA_10m (SPAdes) (version 2) | ecosystem: Environmental > Aquatic > Marine > Unclassified ... | reverse complement strand
GCAATGTATTTATTGCTAGTGTCACCGTCACCCCTGTGAACGACGCCCCTATTGCTATAGAAGATATCGCAATTGTGACTCAAAACTCATCCAATAATGTGGTAGCAGTCTTAGCCAACGATATGGATGTTGACAGCGGTGATACATTAACTGTTATCAGCACGCAAGCTTCAGCAGGCGGAACGGCGACGATTGTGCCAACAGGAATTAACTATACACCTGCAGCAGGTTTTGTCGGCATTGAAACAATTAGCTACACGATCAGTGATGGTACAGCACAAGCTTCAACAACCTTAACGATCACAGTAGAAGAGCTAATGCCTAATATTCCTCCACTTACTACTGCTGATACCGCTAACGCCGAAACGATGCAATCTATAACAGTTGACGTGCTCTCAAATGACACCGATGGCAATGGTGAGACATTGACATTAACGGATGTAAGTACGTCTGGCTCAGGCACTGTTACTGTCGTTAATAACCAAGTTCAATACATCAGTGCCGCCGATTTTGTCGGCTCAGAAGTACTTACTTATGACGTAACTGATGGACTTGATTCAGTCTCCGGCACCTTAACTATCACAGTATCGGCACCACCGGTAAACGCAGCACCTACAGCGGTAGCAGACACCGCAACAACCATAACAGGAAGCACCATTAACGTGTTGGTATTAGCCAATGATACCGACACTGAAGGAGATACATTGACGCTCTCTTCGGCAGTCACCAATGGTTCAGGTGCCGTTAGCGTGGTAGGAAACAACATACGTTATGTTAGTGCAGCTAATTTTACTGGTAACGAGGTGATTACCTATACGCTTAGCGATGGATCAAACACTGCAACTGGCACCCTGACAGTGACAGTTAATGCAGCGCCAACCCCGACACCTACTCCGCCATCAACTGGTGGAAGTTCTGGTGGTAGCATGAGCTTTTTTGCATTATTATCGCTGCTGATCATCGCCACGCGTCGTGGTTTACGTTTACAACAAGGATAGTAAGTATGAAATTATACGGTTCGTTTACCTCGCCTTATGTGCGCCGTTTACGCTTAATATTAATGGACGTCAAATATGACATGATTGATGCACCCACCTCATCAGCCGAGGGTCGAGCTATATTACGCAAACTCAATCCGACGATGAAAATTCCAATGTTTGAAGATAATGGATTGGTATTATGTGATTCAACAGTCATTGCTCAATACTTACATGAAAAATTATCGCGTCCGTATTTATCCATACCACAGCTCAATCTGCTTAAAATCATTGATGGCATTACTGATTCTTATATTCAATTATTTTTGTTGGATAAATCGGGATTTGATACCACTGATGATAAAATGTATTTTAACTTGCAACATGAGCGCATTGAGCGTTCGTTTAAATACTTAGAAAATATTGTAGCAGATAAACAAATTTCTGCGACGGATTGGAACTATCTAAGTATCAGTTTATATACGTCTTTGGATTGGGTAAAAGTGCGCAAGCTGCATGATTTTTCTCATTTAGAGGCGATCCAATCATTCTACACAGCGGTTTCACACCGAAAAGATGTCAAATCGACTGGCATTCCAGCCTGATCTAAGAATATTTCCTATATCTACTCAAAATTGCACTTGCTAAAATAGTAATATCTTATTCAAGTGCAAGAGTGATATATGAAACATCTATGTGCGCTGACACTACTTCTACTTAGTGTTGACACTATGGCAAATACTTCTCCGTTTTCGGCTGGGCAAATTCCAACTTTTCAACAATTGTTTGATAACACAGGAACCGTGCTCAACAACATCACCAACAAAACAGGCTCGTACTATGGCACTCGCGTAAATGGTATGGATATACATGTTACTTTTGATTGCACTGTAGATAGCAGCAAAACATTCCCGATGGGGCTCCTCATTAATGCAAAACAAAATCTTCAGTATCAAGCTAATTTTATGGAGCCAAATTTTGGTATCATTCAATTAGAATATGCGATTAATGATGAGAGCTTTCGCCGCATCGCCCATCAAGGTGCTAATGATATGATGTCATCACAAGACCATCTATTAAAGCCTGATAGATTGTCAAGGTTTAACTTGCCATCTGGGCACAGCATACTGAATCAAGTCATGCGTGATCGTCAACAATATGTACAGAAGAATCAGGCTGGGCAGGATAGTCATAGTATCACTATCATGCTACCGGTTAGTGCAGCTCAAGACAGTATTGCTGTAAAGCTTAATCCGTTTCATATCAGCTGGTTAAATGCTTATACAACAACCTGTCAAAATACAATATAGCGAAGCTAAGGAGAGTTAAAACTCTCCTCTTAATCCTAATACCACATTACGTCCAGGTAAAGGGGTCACATCCCTTAGAAATGACTGGTGAACATAAGCAAGTTCATCAGTCATATTTTCAATTTTCAGATACGCAACCCAATCCCATTTTCCTTGTGACAAATACAGATTACTGTTTAGATCTAGCATGGTGTAACCCGGAGTTTGAGTCTCAAAAGAACTGATTTGATTTTGGTTAAATACACGTTTGATAGCGACACTCGCATCCCAGTTACTACCAGAATAAGTAATCGTAGAACTCACACGCTTAGGTGGAATTCGCGCTAGATTGCCTCCGTCTTGTAAACGACCACGGATCCAATCACCTTGTGCAGCTAGCTGCCACTGACTATTCAGCGCATAATTGACTTGTGCTTCAATCCCATATAACTCAACATCTTGAGGAGTGTATAAGAACACAGGTGCCATTTCTTCATCCGCATGCGCTTCATCTACAATGGGTTCATTGGCATGATCGTCATGACCGGCTTCGATGCTAATACCTAAATCATTTTCAAAGTAGTAATTGTCGACGCGATTGTAAAACACATTTAATACCAAGCCTAAATCGCCAGAGAATTTACGGAAAGTAACGTCTATATTATTAGATGTTTCTAGCTGTGCGTCCGTTTCACGCAATTCTAGTTCAGTTTCACCATCATGCTCATGTAATGCATACACAGCACCAATTTCATAGTTTCCAGTGCCTATGTGTAAGCCATTTGCCAACAACTCCGCTGAACTTGGCGCGCGCTGAGCTCGTGCTACAGAGACCCCAAGATTATAGCCTTCGGTAAATTCCCATACTGCACCGACAGAAATACTGGTAGGGGTAAATGTCTGGTCAAAATCAAATTCTTGTAAATGATCTGTATGGTCGTTTTCTGCACCTGCAATCTCTTCACCCACCATTTCGTCATGATGCCCTTCGACAAAGATCTCAGGATCGAATTCAATATGATCAGACGTAACAGTGACGCGTTCAACGCGAGCACCAAATTGAATTAACACATCACCAAAATGTTTTTCTTCCATCAACGCTAAACCAAGCATCTTAGTAGATGACGCAGGCGTAAACGCTTCTGCACCAATCGCATCAAAATCAGAATTTTTGCTATGTAAACTAATACCGCCTTTCCAACCGGATGTAGGTTGATGCAGTAGCGTTATTTTTGCTTCGGAGGTTTTGTTATTAAAACGCGTACCGACCATGCCGTCTTCGATTTCAGCATGGGTGTAATCGGTATAAGCTAATTTGGTCGATATTTTACTAAAAAATTGGTCTTCGAAATACAGATCACTGAGGAATTGCAACCTGTCTTGCTGCATATCACTATAAACAGAACCCCCGTCTTCAGCTTGGTCATCTACATGAGCTTCATCATGAGCATGTCCTGGGATACCGTACTGGCGGTCGCTATTTTCATATGACAAGCCGACAAAACCGTTATCTAATAAATAACTCGCCCCTAATGTAAATCCAGTACCTTCATATTGAGTTTCTTCGATAACGTTTTGAGCTTTATATGCATCCGCATCACGCCATACACCATCGGCATATAGCACAACATTACCTAAACCAAGCTGACCGGCACCTGAGATATTTTTGCCAGAGTTAACCGAGCTATTAGACACGAATACGCGTGCTTTCGTATCGTTGTTTTGAGGAATACGCTCATCAACGACGTTAACGACACCACCAATCGCACCGCTACCATAAAATAACGTAGCAGGCCCGCGCAACACTTCGATTTGTTGAGCCGTCGCACTTTCAGCAGCAACAATATGATCAGCGCCTACTCGTGATACATCTGACGCATCTAAGCCATTTTGCGTGATCATGACTCGGGGGCCATCTAAACCACGAATAATTGGGCTGCTCGCCACACCACCAAAGAAAGTCGAATGTACACCGACTTGATTATTGAGAGTTTCACCGAGTGTCGAAGTTTGTGCTAAACGTAACGCATCACCAGCAAGAACGGTGACAGGTAAGGAGGATTCAATAACGGAAGCATGAAATGGAGAAGCAAAAACATCAATGACTTCTAAGCTACTCGGCATTAATTGCACACTGACATTGGTCACATCACCATTTAAATCAAAATCCAAGTTTTGATGTACGAAGTCTGGCGCAGTAATGTGTAATTCAAGTGCCCCTGCGGACAAATCAGTCAACGTAAACTGACCAGCAGCATTGGAGGTAACACTTTGTTGCGTATTGACAATTTCTACAGTGGCATTCGGGATGGGTTGATTTTGGGCATCAACAATCACACCTGAAATATCATTGGCTAACACGGTAACTGGCGCTAATACTAGGCCAGATGCAAGTAATTTAAAAAGACGAGAAGACATGTACAACATTTCCTTAAGTGACTATTTAAGGAAATGTTATATTATCACATAACATTTATCAAGCCTGATAAATGAATTTTTTATGACATTAGCGGGCTAAAAAATCTGCTTGGATTTGTTCTAGGGATTTCCCTTTGGTTTCTGGCAGGTATTTACTGACAAAAATCAAACCGATAAGAGCGAATATCGCATAAGTCAAAAAGGTAAATCCAGCACCAAATGTGGCTAACTCCCAAGGAAACAAAAATTGCATGAGGAAACTACACAAACTATTAAATACCGTCACAAATGAAATTGCCACTCCTCGGTATTCAGTTGGGAATATCTCAGCAAATAACACCCACATTACCGGGCCAAGGGACATCGCAAAAAATGCCACAAAACTTAAAATTGCCACTAATATCAAGGTCGCATTTAAATGCGTCCCTTGTTGTAACAACACACCTTGGAATGTCTGAAAATCACTATTGCCTAAAAGAGTAATCAAGGCTGACTTAAATTCTACGTCGGAGTAATACACCACATCGAGGATAGGAATCAGTTGCGCTGCCACTAAAGAGGTTTCTTGTGAAATGGTATGTAATGCCACCTCATCCAAATAATATTCAGCTTGATAAAATCCGTAAGCACACACTACCATACTGACTAAAATACCGCTCAAACCAATCAACAGCAGCGGACGACGACCAAATCTATCTATTGCAAACATCGCCACAATCGTGAATAACACATTAATTACACCAACACCTATGGCCTGAATAAACGACGCATCAGTCCCCACACCACTTTGTTCAAAAATCGTTGGCGCATAAAAGAAAATCACGTTAATGCCAGTTAATTGCTGGACGATACCAATCACTAAACCAATCACGATAGGCCAACGTAAACGCGATGACCACAACCCTTGGATGCGTTTTCCTAACGACAAGGTCGTTTCGCTTAGCGTGGCTTTAATACTATCCAGTTCAGAATCAACATCCGCATAATGTAATCGGGCTAAATGAAGCTTGGCTTCATCAAAACGCCCTTTGGTGCTTAACCAGCGGGGACTTTCAGGGATCCCAAACAATAGAATAAACCACAGCAAGGCAGGAATGATTTCTAATGCTAACATCCAACGCCACACATCCGAATCAATCATTAACTGTGCAACCCAAGGCGCATCGGATTGGCTAAGTGTGAGTAAGCCATAGTTAGTAAAATAAGACGCTGAAAGCCCCAACACAATATTAAATTGATTGACCGAGACCAACTTGCCTCGGTGCTGTGCTGAACTTATTTCAGCAATATACATAGGCGCAATCATCAAAGAACAAAACGCCAAACCACCCACAAATCGTGCGGTTAACAGCATTTCAAAACTCGTCGCGAGAGCCGAAAAAATCGCAGATACAACGTATAACAATGAAACAAATAATAATGTTTGTTTGCGTCCATACTGGTCGCTCACCGCACCAGCAAAAAACATCGCGATCAACGCACCTAATGTTGGCGCGCTCACTACCATTCCTTGTTGCCATGGCGATAAATCAAATTCTTGAGTAATAAAATTAACCGTACCGGCGATAACTGACGCATCAAAACCAAAAACAAACCCACCTAATGCGACGACTATCGTGATAAACAACGTACTAGTTGGAAGTGACTTCATTAAATATTCTCTTCTATTGAATTACGAATGATGAGTTTAGGTTCGAACGTATTGTGAATAATTTCAGATGTGTTGATGTTATATACTTCTTTGAGAACCCATTTGGCTGCCATGCTACCCATTTCGGCAATCGGATTTTTAATTGTGGTTAACGTCGGGTAGGTATATCGAGCAAACACCTGGTCATCGTAGCCTACAATTGACAAATCATGAGGAAGATCCAAACCGTGTTTGCGCGCCGAATACATCGCTCCTGTGGCCATTTCATCATTAGCACAGACTAATGCGGTAAATTTCTGTTCCGATAACTTATCAAAGCCTATTTTACCGCCATCTTCGTTATAGTTACCACGATAATGCAACGCGTCTTCAAATACTAATCCCGCCTCTGCTAAGGCACGTTTATGCCCATCAAGACGCATGCGCGCATCTTCTTTGAATTCAGGACCGGAGATGTAAGCAATCCGAGTATGGCCGGAATCAATCACGGCCTTGGCCGCTAAATAGCCACCTTGTTCATTATCAACAGTAAAACAACAATCAGCAATGTCAGCGATACGATGGTTAATTAACGAAAAAGGCACTTTGCGTTCTTTTAACTTCAGTAAGTATTCATCGGATACGGCATCAATGTGCAAAATCAGGGCATCACAGCGACATCCTAATAAAAACTCAATGCCATCCTCTTCTTTAGCCACATCAGAGTGACCAGCAGTAATGATCGCGTGCTTACCTTCTTCACGTAAAGCGCTTTCCACGACTGCCAACATATAACTAAAAAACGGGCCACTTAATTCAGATACCAAAACCCCAACCCGATTAGTCCGGTTAGACGCAAGAGACTGCGCGATAATATTAGGTTGGTAGCCTAATTCTTTCATGGCGGATTGAACTTTAACTCGGCTTTTATCACTCACCTTTACATTACCGTTCATCACCCTAGACACGGTTGCAAGTGAAACACCCGCTAGCTCTGCTACTTGATATATCGTGGCCATATTGTGCTTATTCTGATGTGACTAATGCACGTGATGTTAGCATGTTTTTATAAGCAATAGCGCTATCTTTCCATATTCGCTCTTGGGATTCATAGTCAATGTAAATCAACCCAAAACGCTTACTGTAACCTTCTGCCCACTCAAAGTTATCTAACAAACTCCACGCAAAATAGCCTTTGATGTTGACGCCTTGTTCCATTGCGCGGTGAACTGCGAGAAAATGCGATTGAAAATAATCAATCCGATCTTGATCGTGCACCTGGTTACCAACAAGCTTATCTGGCATCGCCGCACCATTTTCGGTGATATATAACGGGGGTAAAGCATATTCGTTATGCAATGACACTAACATCTCAGTCATCGCGTCAGGCACTATCTCCCAACCCATTTCGGTTAAATTACCTTGCGGTGGAGGGACGATGCTAAACCAGCCCTTAGCGTCCATCGTATAAACGTTACGGGTGTAATAATTCATGCCAATAAAATCAAGTGGCTGACCGATGATAGCCATGTCGCCATCTTGGATATCGGGTTTTTCTGCATCCGTTAATTTATCCATGACACTCGGATAGCACTGTTTTAACAAGGGATCTAGATACCAATAAAACAGATATTCCCCCCCCATTTTAGTGGCTTCAATATCTGCAGCAGAATCCGTTTGTGGATAACCTGGATGGATGTTTATCACAATCCCTAGGTCTGCATCAGGGCAGTTTTTACGTAGCACTTGCATGGCTAAGCCATGCGCAAGTAACAAATGGTGAGACGCTTGACGACCGTTCTTTTTGCCGGTTAAGCCAGGAGCGTGAATGCCGAGTTCATAGCTTAAATAACCTGCGCAAAACGGCTCATTTAATGTAGTGTAAGCATCCACTTTAGAGCCTAATCGGGCAGAGATAGCATCACAATACTTGGCAAATTCAACAGCTGTATTTCGATTTAACCAACCACCCTCATCTTCAAGGTACTGAGGTAAATCCCAATGATATAAAGTGACAAATACTTTTTTACCTTGTGCTTTTAAGGCGTCGACAAGCTGATTATAAAAGGCAAATCCGGCTTCATTGACTGAACCGTCTTGATGCATGACGCGCGGCCAAGAAATCGAAAAACGATAAGCGTCAACACCAAGATCACAAATCAACTTTACATCTTCCTGCCACCGGTTGATGTGATCACAAGCTACATCGCCATGAGAATGATCAGATATGGTATTTTCTTGTGCGCAAAAAGTATCCCAAATTGAGTCCAAACGACTAGCGCGAGCTCCCTCTATTTGAAATGAAGACGTCGCGACGCCAAAGATAAATTCCTCATCTAACATTTTAGAGTCATAAGGTAGGGCAAGTTTTGTCATGGGGTTACCAATTATTCGATAGTTCGGTGTAATACAAAATTAACAATGTTGTTTAATTAAATGAAAAAAGTTATCAAACAAACAATGAAAGCGCTTTCATTAATGTTAATTTAATGTTTATAATAAAAAAAATCAACACCTTTGGAGAATTTATTGTGGCCTTTGCAACACCAACAACGTCAAATACTGGGGAACAACCTCAAGGAAACTTTAAGTTTGCGCTATATGCACTGACTTCGTTATTTTTTATGTGGGGGTTTATCACCTGCTTAAATGACATACTTATTCCCTATCTTAAAGGTGCTTTTGACTTAAATTTCACTCAAGCAATGCTGATCCAGTTTTGTTTTTTTGGAGCGTATTTCATTGTATCACTTCCAGCAGGTCGCTTGGTATCTAAAATCGGTTATCAAAAAGGTATCGTTTTAGGATTAACCATCGCAGCTATTGGTTGCGGTTTGTTTTACCCCGCTGCAACAGCCGGCATTTATGGGCTGTTTTTAGCAGCATTGTTCATCCTAGCCTCTGGAATTACGATCCTACAAGTTTCTGCTAACCCGTATGTGAGCGCACTAGGTGATCCTAAAACCGCTTCTTCGCGCTTAACCATGACCCAAGCGTTTAACTCTTTTGGAACGACTATCGCGCCATTTTTTGGTGCTTCGTTGTTATTTGCTGGCGGTCATGAGCCTGTTGCAGGCGATGCCTCCGCGGTACAACTTCCTTATGTGATGTTAGCTTTAGCATTGGTTGTGCTAGCGGCGATATTTGCATATTTAAAATTGCCAAACATACAAGATACTAGTGAAGATGGCCAAGGTAATTTAGCTGCGGTATTAAAGTACCCGCATCTGGTATTAGGTGCTATCGGTATTTTTGTTTATGTCGGTGCAGAAGTCGCAATTGGTAGTTTTTTAGTCAACTTCTTTAGTCTGCCAGAGATTGCAGGTATCGGTGAAGCCGAAGCCTCCAAACTCATCGCCTTTTACTGGGGTGGCGCTATGGTGGGTCGTTTTGTCGGTGCATACGTCATGCAGTACGTTGCTGCAGGTAAAGTATTAGCGTTTAATGCTTTTATGGCAGTAGTTCTCATTATACTTGCTGTAACGACAACGGGGCATTTTGCAATGTGGGCAATATTACTTGTCGGCTTATGTAACTCGATTATGTTCCCAACTATTTTCTCTCTAGCAGTAACCGGTTTAGGTAAACATGCCGCACAAGGTTCTGGTGTACTATGTTTGGCTATCGTAGGTGGCGCATTATTACCATTACTACAAGGTGTATTAGCGGATAACATTGGCGTGCAGCTCGCATTCTTATTACCGGCAATCTGTTATATCTACATCGCATTCTATGGTTTATCTGGCCATAAAATTAAGACCGACATTTAAAGGATAGGAACAAGACACATGTTTATTAATATGCCTCGTGCACTTTTAGGAACCTTAATCGCATTGAACTTAGCAGCCTGCGGTACTGCTAATGAATCGGCGCAAGAAGCGGTTACAACAGTAAGTAACGTAGCAAATCCAATTTGGCCTAAGCTTGATATTGAAGTCAAAAAAGACGCAGCTATTGAAGCACAAGTTGCCAAGATGCTGAGTTCAATGACGCTAGAACAAAAAATCGGGCAAATGATCCAACCTGAAATTAGAGATATTACGCTCGAAGATATGCGTAAATACGGCTTTGGTTCATTTTTAAATGGCGGTGGGGCATATCCAGATAACAATAAACAAGCAACACCTCAAGATTGGATCGATTTAGCTGAGTCTATGTATCAAGCCTCGATTGATGATTCAGTAGATGGCTCTACTATCCCGACCATTTGGGGCACAGATGCCGTTCATGGTCATAATAATGTAGTAGGAGCTACGTTATTTCCACATAACATTGGTCTTGGTGCAGCAAACGATCCAGACTTAATTGAACGTGTTGCTCAAGCTACGGCTAAAGAAGTCCTTGCAACCGGTATTGATTGGATTTTTGCTCCCACAGTTGCAGTCGTTCGCAATGACCGTTGGGGTCGTACTTACGAAGGCTATTCAGAAGATCCAGAAATCGTAAAAGCCTACTCAACGGCTATCGTGCATGGTTTACAAGGCACGGCTGGTGAAAACTTTTTAGCTGAAGATAAAGTACTCAGTACCGTTAAGCACTTTGTCGGTGATGGTGGCACACTTGATGGTGTTGACCAAGGCGACAATATCAGCTCAGAAGAAGACTTATATAATATACATGCTCAAGGCTATGTCGGTGGACTCACCGCTGGTGCCCAATCCGTCATGGCATCATTTAACCGTTGGCAAGGTGACAAGATCCACGGTTCTGAATACTTGTTAACGCAAGTATTAAAAGACCGTATGGGTTTTGATGGCTTTGTCGTAGGTGATTGGAATGGTCACGGCCAAGTAGCCGGTTGTTCTAATGAAAGCTGCCCACAAGCAATTAATGCTGGTTTAGATATTTTCATGGCACCTACCCAATCATGGCGTCCATTGTTTGCCAATACTATCGCGCAAGTACAAGATGGTACGATCCCGATGAGTCGAATTGATGATGCAGTTACGCGTATCTTACGAGTTAAGGCACGCGCTGGTATCTTTGACCGACCTAGCCCTGAAAAACGTGCTTACTCGGGTAAAATGGAGCTTATTGGCCATCCTGACCACCGTGCAGTTGCGCGTGAAGCTGTCCGTAAATCGTTGGTATTGTTAAAAAATAACAATGTGTTACCGATTAATCCTAAGTCAAATATTCTAGTGGCTGGTGATGCTGCTGATAACATCGGCAAACAGTCTGGTGGCTGGACTATAACTTGGCAAGGTACCAATAACACCAATGCGGATTTCCCAGGTGGTAGTTCTATTTACGCTGGTATTGCCGACTCAGTTAATGCCGCTGGCGGTAAAGTCACATTGAGCGTTGATGGTAGTTTTGATGCAAGTACGGGTAATAAGCCTGATGTTGCGATAGTCGTATTTGGTGAAGAGCCTTACGCTGAAGGTGTGGGTGACCGTCCATCAGTAGAATATCAACCGGGCAATAAAACTGATTTAGCATTATTAAAATCATTGCAAGACCAAGGGATCCCAGTGGTATCCATATTTATTAGTGGTCGTGCTATGTGGGTGAATCCAGAATTAAACGCCTCTGATGCGTTTGTGGCAGCATGGTTACCCGGATCTGAAGGTGTTGGTGTTGCTGATGTCATCATGGCGAACGCAGATGGCAGTGTGAATTATGATTTTCATGGTAAATTATCTTATTCTTGGCCTAAAAGTCCTGACCAAGTCGTTAACCGTGGTGATGAAAATTACGCGCCGTTATTACCTTATGGTTTTGGCTTAACATATGGTGCAGAAGAAGTCTTAGCAGCCCAACTAGACGAGTTAAACATTGATACCTCTGCTAATGCATCAAACATGGTTTACAATCGCTCAGTTGTCTCTCCGTGGAATCTAGCATTAGTGTCTAATGGTCAAGCTGCATCGGTTATGTCTAATACACTTGTGTTACCAAGCGTTCAATACCGTACTTTTGACCGCAACGTTCAAGAAGACAGTTTTCAGTTAACTTTCAATGGCACTGGAACTGGCGCCGTATTATTTAATGCGCCAAAAGCAGTCAATCTCAGTGGCGTCGCAAATAATAAAGCGGTAAGCATGTGGGTAAATCTAGTGACTAAACCTACTGGTGCAGTCAATGTTGGTATTAATTGTGAAAACGACAGTAACTGTGCCAGCAATGTTGATATCAGCCCTGCATTAAATGCAATCGGTGTGAACGCTTGGTCACAAGTTTCTGTTGCAACGAGCTGCTTTACACAAGCCGGTGTAGATTTATCTGCAATTACCAATGCATTTAGTCTAAGTAGCGCTGCTAGTGTTAATATTATCCTTTCAGAAATTGGTTATACGGATGTAACCGACAACACGATTACTTGTAAGTAAACGTGCAAATTGCAATAAGGATATTGCTAATAGGTGTGTGTCTGTTTGCGCCGCTAAGTTTTGCTGATTTAGCGGCCGCGAACAAACCTTCTCCTGTAAATGCAAGTAATTTAACTTCTATTACGGTTCACCCTAACTGGCAACTCGTGTGGAAAGATGAATTTTCTAATCCTACCCTAGACACGAGTAAATGGTCCATTGAACATAGCTGTTGGGGCGGTGGTAATGAAGAAAAACAATGCTATACCCCGAATAAAAATAATGTCTTTATTCAAAGCGGTAATCTTGTTCTACAAGCACTATATGGTTCATCAACCGGTCCTGCGTTACATCCAACTCATCCAGATAATTTATTATCTCACACTAAAACCTTACCCTTTTCCTCTGGTAAAGTCCTCAGTAAAGGTAAAGGCGATTGGCGTTATGGACGCATGGAGATACGTGCCAAACTACCACAAGGACAAGGTACATGGCCTGCAATTTGGATGCTTCCGACGGATCATATATATGGCACTTGGGCTGCTTCAGGCGAGATTGATATTATGGAAGCGGTCAATTTGGGTACAATATCCGATGCGCTGTTTGAGCCCGCAGTCCCACAATCACTTCACACGCTAGAAACAAGGGTGCATGGCACTCTTCATTATGGTGCATCATGGCCAGACAATACATACACTGGCAGCGGTGTTATCTTACCCAATAAAATTAATCCTGCAGATAACTTTCATACTTACGCAATCGAATGGGAGCAAGATGAGATCCGCTGGTACGTAGACAATTATCATTTTTTGACCCAACGAAGTAGTCACTGGTACAGCCGTAGTAAAAATGCCAAGGGTGAATGGATTACCGCAGCGTCTGACGCTCCATTTAATGAACGTTTTTACCTGATACTTAATCTAGCTATTGGTGGCGTATGGCCTGAAAATACTAACGAGAAAGGTATTAATACTTCGGATTACCCAAAGCAGTTATTAATTGATTATGTCCGGGTATATAAGTGCAGCGATGTTCTTAACACCGGAAAAGGCTGTGCAGCCATTGATCCAAAAGCACGTATCCTGCTCACACAATAACTTATCTCTCCATTATACTTTCTATATTTATATTATTCAGTTTGTTATTCTGAATTTGGCGTTCAAGTTGAACTCCGAAAATTGAGTCTCTAATACAAATCCATTTGATACCCATACAGGAATCTAGTGTACCATACCATCATGTTGAAGATGATGATGAAGATGATGAAGACGATGATAGCACAACACCGCGGCGCTCAGCAGTGCTTCTCGACAGGCCCCGTGGCAGCGGCTTATAAACTCAAGGTGGACGCGGGGGAGGTGCGACGAGATGACGCGCAAGTCGCTCTGGCGGCAAAATTTGATGCCTTGCACGAGTCTCTTGCCTCGCTTCCACCTGTACCCGTACGCACCGACGTTCCGACAGAGAGTAGCTGTACAAGCAGCAGTCCACTATTACTGTTACTGGCACGATTCCAATCATGCGCCCAGTCCTTTCTTCGCAAGAAGTTCCATATGTGGTCTTTTGGTCCACCACCCCGAGGCATGTACATTTATGGACCGGTCGGGGTCGGCAAGAGCTTTCTAATGGATCTCTTTTACGCCTCGGTAACTGTTCCTGATGATTCTTGCTGTACTAATGACAATCACAGCGGCAGCAACAGTCACAAACACGCAAAAATTACCAAACGCCGCATCCACTTTCATGAATTCATGCTAGACGTCCATCATCGAATCTTTCTCTACAAACAGAAGTACCCACGAGGTGATGCGATTCCCTTCATTGCGCAAGAATTCGCACAAGAAGCCCAACTCCTCTGTTTCGACGAATTTCAAGTGACAGACATTGCCGATGCCATGATTTTGAAGCGACTATTTTTACTATTATTGGATTGCAATGTCGTGGTGGTGGCCACCTCGAATCGGTCCCCCGATGCCTTGTATAAGGGAGGCATTAACCGATCCCTCTTTTTGCCATTCATTAACATATTGAAACAGACGTCCGACATTATTTCCATGGAGGATTCGGGCAAGGATTATCGACGCGAAACTCGAGCGGGTGATCAATCCTATTTTTGGCATAATAAGGATGTTCATGGCGATAATAATATTAATAACAACATACAGGCGCAGTTGGAAGAAATATTTGATGGCACTGCATCCGGAACTGAGACCGAGATCATTCCAGTCCTCTTTGGTCGCACCGTCCAAGTCGCCCGATTGAATGACCGCTGCGCCTGGTTTGACTTTTCCGAGTTGTGCTACCAACCGCTCGGGGCGGCCGATTATATTTCCCTCTGCAGCCGATTTCCGGTCCTCATCATTGACCAAGTACCTCAACTGGACGCCAATTACCTCAACGAAGCACGACGATTTGTGACCCTCATTGACGCGTGCTATGAATCTCGCACCCGCTTAGTGCTGGCGGCACAAGTCCCGCTCGACGAATTGTTTGTCGATTTTGAAGCGCATGTCGAAAGCTGTGATGGAGATGAAGAGTTGTTTGTCAGTGAGAAGGGGGGAAACTCAAGTTCCTTTGCGACGACCATGATTCGCACTAAAGAGGGGGAATATTTTGAGTGGTCGGCGACGGGTCGAATTGGCGTGTCACTGGCACAATTTTCGGCCGCCAATGATCTCGCCTTTTCTTTTCGACGAGCCGCGTCTCGGTTGGTAGAAATGGGGGGAAAGGAATGGGGACGGTAATGACGTATAGTAAAAACGCTTTAACCATGACTCATCATTAAGTCACATACACTGCATAAAATAAAAAAAACCACTACAGGGTCGACCTATAGTGGTTTTTATCATTTAAGAAATAATGTATTAAAGAGATTTAATACGGAATCCTAATGTATAACGAGGTGCATATTGAGCTGCACTTAAGAATTGTCTTTCAAATCGTCCAAATGAACGTTCTGTTTCGTTTGTCAGGTTAACCCCTTCAAAAAATACAGTAACGTGCTCATTAACATCGTAGTTGACACTAACGTCCCATTGCAAGAACTCTTCTACATATACAGGAGGTGCATCACTCGTATCCGGCTGACCTTGTCCAGCAAGGTACTCATCACGCCAAGCAGCAGTAAGCTTCACAGACAAACCATCTTTTTCATAGAATGTTTGAAAGTTAGCTGAGTTACTTAGACCTGGTAAAATCGCTTGTGCACCGAGAATAAAGTTATCATATTCAACGTCACCCTGAACGACAGTACCATTCAGACCAGCACCAAAACCACTGTCACCAAATAAATGTTGTATAGCGAATTCAGCACCATTTACACTTCGTGTGCCAACATTTTCTGGAGAATTGATTGTCCAATCAATCAACGGATCAGTTGCAGAGTCAGGTAAAATACGATTATTTTCACCAAGACCAACACCGTTACTGACTAATTCTTGATAAATCGCAGTATCTGTAGCTTGCTCACCACGTCCAGTGATAGCAGAAACAGCAGCATTCCAACGTGGACCTTCATAAACATCATATAGACCAGGGAAAGTTGTCGTTACCTGAGAATTATCAATCCAATCTTCAACTTCTTTCCAGAACAAACCAACAGCCGCATAACTCGCTTCGTCATAATAATATTCTAACGATATATCTAAGTTATTAGACTTAAACGGTTTTAAGTTTGGATTACCACGACTACCAGTACGCGAACCGATCTTAGGTGAAGGTGTTAGACTTAAATTACCTAACATATTACCAAGACCTGGACGTGTAATCGTTGTACCTACTGACATACGACCTACTAAGTCATCAGACAAATCAACTTTAAGATCTAACATAGGTAAAACTAAATCGTATTCACCAGTAAAATCGACTTCTACTGCAGCACCGCCACCAGCAAATTGAGTGATCCATTCAGAACCACCAGCCCAGTAAACCAGTTCTGGTACACGACTTTTTGCAGGTGAAACGACTTCAGTATGCTCGTAACGAAGACCAAAGTTAGCATCAACAATATAATCAGAAACTTCAAATTCCCATGCAGTAGATACATACAAGCTTGTTGTTTCTTCGGTAATCTTGTTCACTGGAAATTGATCAAAAGTACCAATTTCATACACATCGCTTCCTACAACATCTTTAGTTAAAAATGCAAGTTGACGTGCAACGGCTTCATCAAAATTAAACGCATAAGCATAACCAGGTGACAATCCCATAGAACCTTGAGCAAACTCGTCTAAGAACGAAGACAAATCCACTTGTTCAAACATGCTATCAGGGAAAATCTCAGCAAATGTACCATTATTAAAACCTGGGGCATTGGCGTTATTTGAACCACCTGAGCCACTCAAAGATTGCTCAGTGAAAGCTGCTCCAAATTTCACACCAGTAAGACCGTAACCAATATCAGGTAACCACTCACCTTTCAATTGATATTGACTAACTTCTGACTGGCCCGGTGTGCGTGTAAATATACTAAAGTTTGAACCAATTTCACTTGGGTCTAGTGTTGTTGAACCATTATCC
>Ga0209374_1002200_pt1 | contig 17148 bp, 10 predicted proteins | sample SaaInlLV_DNA_10m_FD_184683 | JGI IMG/M metagenome (GOLD analysis project Ga0209374, IMG submission 184683) | Marine microbial communities from expanding oxygen minimum zones in the Saanich Inlet - SI075_LV_DNA_10m (SPAdes) (version 2) | ecosystem: Environmental > Aquatic > Marine > Unclassified ... | reverse complement strand
GCGGGATCTTCACCGGACGTCTCAGAGAAGCGTGGGCGTCCTTGCGCGCGCTGGTCGGTTTGCTGCCCCGCTCGATGTCACTCCTGGCTCGTCGCCGTGCGGTCAAGCCATTGCGTCGAGTTCCCGAACGTGAGGTGCTCGGTCTGCAGATTCGTGGCAGTGCTCGGCTCACTGGATTTCTTCGCACCCGCGAGACGGCAACATTCGTCGGTGCAGATTCGAGCATCCGACGGTGGAAGGACAGCACCACCGCACCGGTGCTGGCATGGATCGGTGTACTTGCGGCGATTCTGATCGGGAGCAGGCAGTTCATCTCGAGCGGGGTTCCCGCCGTCGGGGAGTTTCTGTCGATGCCCGAGAGTCCGCGTGTTCTGCTGTCGTCGTATACGTCCGCTTGGAACGGCAATGGGTTCGGTGCAACGTCAGCCAATCCGACCGGATGGGCCACGCTCTCCGGCTTGTCGGTGTTCACGCTGTTCCGGATGGGTGCCCTGCACACCGGGTTCATTATCGGTCTGGTGATCGTCGGACTCATCGGCGTCTGGAAGCTCGCCACCGTGTTCCCATCGGTCCGAGCAAGAATCGCTGCACTGGTCGTCTATGCAGCCAGTCCGCTCGTTGTCGGGGCAATGTCGACCGGTCGACTGACGGTGCTCATCGCCTTCGCTTCGTCGCCATGGATCGTGCACACGATCCGTCGGGCCGTCGGGGTCGAGACAGCCGACCCGCGTAGTGCCGCACTTGACCTGGCCGACGGTGTCGTTGCGCTTTCCTGGCCAGAACGCACCCGTCGGACGGCCGGAGCGGCGCTTGTCATCGGACTCGCCGCAGCGTTTACCCCGGTGATGGTGTTTGTGGCGCTCGCGATCGCCATCGTGCTCGGAGCGGCGACGCTGCTGGCGCTCGCGCCGTGGCGGACCGCGCTCCTCTACGTTGGCGTAGGCATCGCAGCGTCCATCGGTGGGCTCCTCCTGAACTTTCCCTGGTTTCCCTCCTGGTCCTGGGAGCAACTCGTCGGTCCGCCACCGATTGGCGACCCCGGTGTCGGTCTCGCCGACCTGGCGTCGTTCCAGATCGGCATTGCCGACTTCGCGTACCTCTCGTTGGCGCTGTACGTGCCCGTCATTGCTGCAATCGCGCTGGGCCGCGCTTGGCGCCTGACGTGGGCGGTTCGCTCCGGATTACTGGTTGTCGTCTTCGGCGCGGCGGCGATCTTGGCTGACAGCGGATCGCTGCCGTTCAACGGACCGGAGGCCGGGGTGCTGCTCGCGCCGGTGGCGGTGGGACTCGCAATCTCATCGGCCGCAGCGTTGGCTGCATTCGACCTGGACGTCCGCGGGGGTTCGTTCGGGTGGCGTCAGCCGCTCGGCCTGCTCGCCAGCGTCGGCGTTGTCATCGGAGTGTTTCCTGGTGTCGTTGCGTTGGGCGATGGGGCATGGAACACCCCGACGACACCGCTCTCGGTGCTGATTGAGGCGCAACTGCCCGACGACGCTCAGGATCGCGTGCTCGAGGAGAGCAATGAGAATGGACCGCTGATCGATCCCGGTGTTGGTGGTTACAACGTGTTGCTGGTCGGCGACGCGAGGCTGCTGCCGGTTCCCGCAGTCGAGTATCGCGATGGCGTGTCGTACGCGGTGATTGGCGACAGGCCACTCGACATCAGAGATCGTTGGGCTGCACCTGACAGCGATGCGGCCGATGCGGTTGAGATGGCCCTCGACCAAATGGCAAGTTCTTCCACGTTGCGAGCCGGGCGACTCCTCGCCCCGCTTGGAATTCGTTTTATCGTGGTTCCGGAGTTCGACAACGTCGAGTCGACGACTGCCGAACCGCTGCCGCTGCCTGGTGGCCTGATCTCAGCACTCGAGGACCAGCTCGACCTGACTTCGGTGACCGGGCTGCCGACGCTCGAAGTCTTCGCGAACACGGCATGGTTGCCAGTGGTGAGTCAGTTGACCGGGACTACGGCGGAGGCGAGTGAATCGGCTGGGGCAGGTGCGCTTGTCCGGGCGGATCTGTCCTCGGCTTCACCGGCGTTCCTCGGCGCGGATCAGACCGCAGCATCCTCTGACGACGTTGTCCCCGGTGTGATTCACCTTGCGGTGCCGTTCGACGAGAACTGGTCGCTCACCGTTGAAGGGGAGTCGATCGAGCCTCGCCGGGCGTTCGGTGTGACCACCGCGTTCGATGTCGAGCGACAGGGTAATGCCGTCCTCGAATACTCGAGTCCGTCATTGCGATTGCTGCTGTTGCTCGTGCAAGTGGTGCTGTGGCTCGCGGTGTTGTTCGCAGCGGCACGGGTCAGCATTCCGTTGGCCCGGCGCCGGGGCACGCTCGTCGCCGACGAAACGCTGATTGATTTCGACGATCTCACCGGAGCGGTCGCGTGGCCGGTCCTCGATCCGGGTCTTGACATGACTGGGCAGGTTGCCCGAGCCCAGGTGCTCCCGATCGCCGACGGCGACGGCAACGACACCGACGATGTCGGCGGCGAAATCGACGAGGCCAACGATCACGATGATGACGACATGGGCGACGAGATCGAGTCCATTGATGCCGAGCAGGTGGACGCCGATCTGACTGACGGCAGGGTCGATGAGTCGGCTGGGGATCAGAACGAGGGCGACCGATGAACCGCCGCTCGATTCCTGCTTTCATCATCGTGTTGGCCGGCATGATCGCCCTCGTCGTCGTTGGGCGAAACACCGAGGAGCGGCCGGCTCCGGTGTTCTCATCGCCGGCGGGTACGTGGATGCCATCGGTGACGGACATCGGTTCGTTGACCGGCAGCTGGTTCTGTCCCGGAGTGCCGGCGACTGGCGAGGACGGCGTCGGCGGTTCGGTCGTGATTTCCAATCGTGCCAGCGATGTGCTCGAAGGTCGGTTCACCGTGCTCAGTCCTGAGGGACTTGCAGCCGAGCAGAGCTTCAGCGTGGGCGCGTGGTCCCAGAGCACGATCGATGTCGATGCGTTCGTCACGGCGGCGTTTGCAAGTGTGGTCGTCGAGATTGATGGCGGGCAGGGGTTTGTCGAGCAGGTGGCCAATCATCCCGCTGGCGACTCCGTCACCCCATGCGCGGATGACACCTCGAGCGAATGGCACCTCGCCGATGGTTTCACGGCAGGGGGGAGCACCGAGACGCTCGTGCTGACCAACCCGTACGACGACCTCGTTTTGACCGACCTCACGTTTTCAACCGAGTCCGGCTTCAGTGAGCCCAACGCGTTCAAAGGATTCTCGGTTCCACCGAAGTCGGTGAAGGTGATTTCGATTGCCGAGCTCGGAAACCGTGACGAGCCGATCATTGCGGCGAGCGTCACGACTCGGAGTGGTCGTCTCGTTGTGGGTCGAGCACAACACTTCACGGGCGCGGGCCGCCTTGGCTACGACGTCTCGTTGGCGGCACCAGCGCTGCGCGACCAGTGGTGGTTCGCCGATGGCGAACGCGGCGAAGGCGTCACCGAGACCTTCTCGATCTACAACCCGACCGACAACGACGTCTCGGTCACGCCGTTCTTCTTAGGGCTCCCTTTGGAGTTTGATGGCGGCGGGTTCGCCCCCATCGAGGTCCCGGCGCGCCAGGTGGTGGTGTTCGCGCCGTTCGAAGGTGCCGACGACGCCGCTGATGCCACGTCCGATTCCGGGTTCTTCGCGACGCGCATCCCGAATGGGCGCCATGCGATTGTCTTTTCGACGTTGTCGGACCCCTCGGTGGTTGTGGAACGCGTCCTCACGCGACCGTTCGGCGAGACCATCGCCACCAGCGTCGTGCAAGGTGCACCGCCACGGCCCGATGGGTTTGTGGCAAACCGCTGGCATGTCGGCATCGGACCGACCGAGCCGACGGAGGCCGCCCTGGTCGTCTACAACGTCGATCAGGAGCAGGCGACGATCACGATCGAAGCGGTTGGCCCTGGTGGCCCGTCGGCGATTCCGAGTCTCACCGATATTCCGCTCGGACCTGGCGCCGTGCTCACGATCGACCTCGTCGCACCTGATGCGCTGGGGCAAGAACTCATCGTGAACGCCTCGAACCGTGTCTTCATCGAGCGGTCGCTCGAACGGGGCGGAGAGCTTTCGGGGCGTTCGGGTTCATGGGCGCTGCCCGCTTCTGATTTCTGACCTCTTCTCGCCGGGGCGCGGGCCGGTCGGAGAGGATCCCGCTGCAGGGGTACGGTCAGTGACGGTGAGCGAACCGATGGTTGATCCGAACGCGATGCCCGAACCGGGACGCGACGCTTGGATGGCCGTCGGGGTGACGACCTTGGTCTTCTTCCTCGTCGTGATCGATGTCGCCGCGGTCAACGTTGCGTTCCCGTCAATTCGTGATGACTTTGAGGTATCAGACGCGACGTTGGGGTGGGTGATCTCCGGTTACAACATCACCGTTGCGTCGTTGCTCATGGTGGCCGGTCGTTACGCCGACAGCCTCGGACGCAAACGGCTCTTTCTTCCCGGTGTGGCCATTTTCATGCTCGGGTCGATGCTGTCTGGTCTGGCACCGAGCGCAGGGCTGCTGATTGCGGCGCGCGTCGTGCAGGGCGTCGGAGGTGCGATTATTTCGCCGACGGCAATCGCTGTGGTGCTCCCTGCGTTTCCGGCGCACAAGCGGTCCACGGTCATTGGAATCACCGGAGCGACGGGAGCATTGGGCGCAGTTGCCGGACCGGCGCTGGGCGCGTTCATCACCGACGCGTGGTCATGGCGAGGGATTTTTCTCATCAACGTGCCGCTCTGTCTCATCGTGCTGGCGATTGCGCCGAAGCTGCTGACCGAGTCCAAGGACCCGGCCGCAACCGGTCGTGTTGACCTGCTCGGCGTGCCGTTGGGAACGGCCGGTGTTGCAGCGGTCATGTTCGCGATCGTGCGGTCCGAGTCGGCTGGCCTCACGGACCCCACCACCGTCGCGTTGTTCATCGTCGGCATCGCCCTGATCGCGGCGTTGGTCCGTCGCTCTGCTCATCAGGACGAACCTCTGATCGAACTCGACTTGTTCAGGCATCGATCGTTTTCGAGTACAAATCTCGGCTTAGCGTTCTACTCGATGGCCTTCACCTCGGGCTTCTTGGTCAACTCTCTGCTCCTGCAGGAGCTGTGGGGCCAGTCGTTGGTCACGACCGGCGCGGCGTTGATGCTCAGCCCGCTCATTGCCGCGGCGGTGTCGCCGTTTGCCGGGAGGTGGGCCGATCGTGTCGGCCATCGCTGGATTCTCACGGTCGGCAGCCTCTGCTGTGCTGCCGGCTACCTCGGGTATCGACTCGTGCTCACGGGCGAGCCGGCGGTGTGGAATCGATTTGTGCCGATGTCCGTGCTGGTTGGAATCGGTGTCGGGGCCACGATCGCCACTTGGGCGAGCGCTGGGCTGGCGGACGTTGAGCCCGCCAAGTTCGGGACGTCCAACGCGATGATTCGAACGACGCAGCAGGTGTTCTACGCCTTGGGTATCTCGGTCGCGATCGCCATCATCTCCAGAGGGGCTGGCGACACGGTCGTTGCCAACTATCACCTGGCGTGGTGGTTCGTCAGCGGCTGCTACGCAGTGAGCGCGCTCGTCGTGGCGATGACGTTCCCGTCGGGATCGAGTCGAAGCCGCGTGGCCTGATCGGCGGGTTTTGATGCGAATTGCATCGGCCGCGCTCGCACCTAGCCTGAAGCCTCGATGGAACGTCTCATCATTGCCGCAGTGCTCATCGCCGTTGTGGGTGTCGTTGCCCTGGTCAGTCGGCAGCGGCGGACCGCCGACGCCCCCACCCAGCGCGAGTACAACGTGCCACAACAACTCGACCGCGCCGACTTCGTCCGTCCCGATGCGCCATGGTTGGTGGCGGTCTTCAGTTCAGCGACGTGCGACGTGTGTGCGGGCGTGGCCGAGCGGGCCGCGATCCTCGAATCCAGTGAAGTGGCTGTTGCTGTCGTCGAGTACGGCGATGCACGAGCGCTGCACGAAAAGTACAAGATCGATGCCGTGCCGACGCTCGTCGTGAGCGATGCACAAGGCGTCACTCGCAAGCACTTTCTCGGCCCGGTCAATGCCACCGATATGTGGGCAGCTGTGGCCGAAGCCCGGGAACCGGGTTCAGCGCCTGGGCACTGACTGGCGTTGTGCGTCACTCGGCGTTGTCTGAGCGACGGCTCGTCCCGACCCCGCCGTCACTGAGGTGTTGAGCGGACGGGGACGTTGTCGGGAAGGCCCTGCTGAATCAGTCGGGCGACCTCGGGGCCGTCGATTGTTTCGTGCTCAAGCAGTGCTTCGGCGATGAGTTCGAGGCCTTTCGCGTGCTGGCGAATGATCTCAGTTGCACGCGTTTCCTGGTCGGTCAGCACGCGCGCGATCTCTTCGTCGATCAGCTTCGCGGTGTCGTCGGAGTACTCGCGGCCTGAGGACATGAGGTCGTCGCCGAGGAAGGTGGCCTGCTGGCTGCTCCAGGCTTGCGGGCCGACGCGGTCACTCATGCCCCATTCGCGCACCATGCGGCGAGCAATTCCCGTGGCCTGTTCCAAGTCGTTGGCTGCACCGGAGTTGAGATGTCCGAACACGATCATTTCGGCGACGCGGCCGCCCATTGCCTTGCAAATGGTGTCCTCGAAGTACTCCTTCGAATACGTGTGACGCTCCTGCGGAAGCGACCAGGTAACGCCGAGGGCCATGCCTCGGGGCAAGATCGTGACCTTGTGGAGTGGGTCGCCGTGGGGGAGCACCGTCGCGAGGAGCGCGTGGCCACCTTCATGGAACGCTGTGGCCTTCTTCTCTTCGGCGCTGAGGATCATTGACTCGCGGCGGGCGCCGAGCATGACGCGGTCTCGGGCATTCTCGAAGTCGATTCGCTCGATCTGCTTGCTGTTGCGACGAACTGCGACGAGTGCAGCTTCGTTGACGAGGTTGGCGAGGTCGGCACCCGACATGCCCGGTGTGGCCTGGGCCATCGTGTCCATGTCGACGTCGGGCCCCATCTGCTTGTCGCGACTGTGGACCTCAAGGATTGCTTTGCGCTCGCTCCACTCGGGCAGCGGGACGATGATCTGACGATCGAAACGACCGGGGCGCAGCAACGCTGGGTCGAGGATGTCGGGGCGGTTGGTGGCTGCCAAGATGACGATGCCCTCGGTCGCTTCGAAGCCGTCCATCTCGGCGAGCATCTGGTTGAGCGTCTGCTCACGTTCATCGTGGCCGCCACCCATGCCGGCACCGCGCTTGCGGCCGATCGAGTCGATCTCGTCGACGAAGATGATGGCCTTGCCCATGCGCTTGGCCTGCTGGAAGAGGTCACGGACGCGGCTTGCGCCGACACCGACAAACATCTCCATGAAGTCGGAGCCGGTGACGCTGAGGAAGCCGACGCCCGCTTCTCCGGCGACTGCTCGAGCGAACAGGGTCTTGCCCGTGCCCGGAGGACCCACGAGGAGGATTCCCTTGGGCACGCGTGCACCGATCTCATGGAAACGCTCGGGCATCCGCAGGAAGTCGACAACCTCGGTGATTTCCTGCTTGACGCCGGCGTATCCGGCGATGTCGTCGAACGTGGTCGATGGACGGCTGGAGTCGTAAGCCTTCGCCTTGCTCTTGCCGATCGACATCACGCCACCCATTTGGCCCTGGGCACGGCGCTGCATCCAGACAAAGAACAACACGATGAGGCCCAATGGGAGCATGATCGACAACAGCCCGAACAACCAGTTGTTGCTCGGCGGGATGAACTTGAATTTGACGTTGTTCTCGAGCATCAAGGCTTCGTCAGCCTCCGACACGCCGCGCTCACCGCCACCCGAGGTGTTGTAATTGTCTTCGTTGGTGAACTCGCCGGTGATCTTGCCGCTGCCGGTGTTGATCTCAGCGGTGGCGATGTTGCCGTCGATGACTTGCTCGCGCCACTCGGAGTATTCGAGTGATTCGCCGTTGTTGCTGGGCCATAACGTCGGCACGAGGATGACAGCAGCCAGCACGCCGATCATTGCCCAGATCGTCCACTTCGGCCATGTGCCTGGCCCTTTGGGAGTGGAGCCGTCCGGATTCAGATCATTGCCCGAGCCGTTGTTCGGCGACTTGTTCGAGTTGGCGTCCTTGTTGCTCTTCTGCTGGCCGCGGCCGCGGCCAGGAGGCGGCGGGGGCGGAGGAGGGGGCAGGTTGCTCATTGCGCCATGATACGGCAGGACAGCGGTCATGCCAGATCGTGGTGTGCGACAGGATGCACACCGACGCGAAACGTTCGCGAAAGGCGGCTCCTCATCCCACCTCACCAAGGGTGACGGTTTGCCGTTGTGAACGCAGCATCCACGCGCGTGACGCGCGAAGTTTCGCGCGAGGGGTGACCATCCACCACTGAGCGGGCTGCTCGTTCTACGATTTTCTCATGACGTCACGTGCAGCAGTTGGGGCTCGCAAACTCACCAATCACTACACCGGCGAACACGTTCGTCCGGCCGTTGCAGTGATCTCCAATCGTCAGTGCACGCGCACCGGCTGTTCTGAGCGTGCCGAAGTGACGCTCACCTACGACTACGGGCAATCCCGCGCCTGGCTCGAGGTGCTGTCGGCCGAGCGCGATCCGCATACCTACGACATGTGTGCGCGTCATGCTGAGCGCCTGTCGGTGCCGTCCGGCTGGCACCTCGACGATCGCCGGCCGTCCCGGCATCTCGACCTCGTCGCTTCCTGACAGCGGCCAGCTGCGCCGGTCCCGGCGTTGCGAGAAGCCTTGATTGTGCAGGCTCAACTTCGTCGCCGAGCCCCTTGGCCCCAACGAATCGTGAGCGGCCGCCAGAGGACCGAATGACGAAACTTCCGGACAGCGCAGACATGACGCGGCCGCAGAAGTCCGAGGACGGTGCGGCGCAGTTAGCGTTTCGGCGATGACTGGACCGGTGCAGCCCTCCGCTGGGGGATTCGGTGTGCGCGATGCGATCCATCCGGCCGAATCGTCGCCGCCCATCGATGCCAAGACCGCGGTGTTCGCCTTCATCGCCGCGTGGTTCGCCGCACAGGTGCTGTCGGTCATCATGCTCGGCGTCTTCGGTGAGACCGGGGGATCGGACACGCCGATTGGGGTTCTGGCCGTGGTGTTGTGTGCCGCGTGGTTTGCCTACGTCAGCGGCATGTGGATCGTGTCGGCTCGTCACGGCACCGCCGACCCCGTCGAGGACTTCGGTATTCGGGTCTTGCCGATTGATCTGCTCGGACTGGGCATCGGCGTGCTTGCCCAGCTCGTGGTCATCCGCGTCGTGTATCTGCCGCTCGGGGCCCTGTGGCCAGGGACGTTCGCCGATGACGAGTTGCGGCGAAATGCGGAGGGGCTCGTCGACCGAGCCTCAGGTGTGACCACCGTCGTGCTCTTTGTCCTGGTCGTGTTTGGTGCGCCGATCGTCGAAGAACTCTTCTACCGTGGGCTGCTCCAACGCTCGCTACTTGCTCGCTTCAATCACGTGGTCGTCGTCGTTGGCGTCGCGGCCTTGTTTGCCGCCATCCACCTCCGCCCAATCGAGTACCCGGGACTCTTTGTCTTCGGCCTGATTGTCGGTGTGGCCGCGATGCTCACCGGACGTTTGGGCATGTCGATCATGGCGCACATCGGGTTCAACCTGACCGGATTGTTGCTCGTGCTGTGAACAATTGCGAGCTGCCACCTCGGTCGGCGTCGTCTTTGTCAGAATGGACACCCTGTATGACGATCACCTGCGACTGCATCGCGGCGAATGCCGCTCGAACTGGTGACCGAGCCAGATGACTGACGACATGACGACGCGTCGGCACGACGACGCTGGCGATGAGCCGCAACAAGATGTTGGTCCCGATCGGATCGGGGCGGGACCGGGCGCAGACGGTGAAGCTGCCGACGAAGTCGAGTTCGACGACCTCGACATCCAACTCGACCATCAGCTGCGAGACGACGGCGTGCAGCGCATTGACTCACGCGATCGCCAAGTGGCAGAAGACGTTGACGAGACGTTGATCGTCGACGATGTGGTCAGCGACAGCTTGGTCGCCGACCCAATCGTTCCGACGCTGGCGCATCGCATCGGCCAGCGGATCGTCCGGCGCCCACTCGCCTGGTGGAACCGAGAGTGGACCAACGAACGGGTGGCGCGGGTGCTGGTCACATCGGCGACGCTCGTCACGACCACGGTCGTGATGATGCTGATCGTCCATTTCAATCCACTGTCGCCCAGTCGTGATTTGTTGCTCGACAACACGACACCCACCGGGGGCGACATGGGTGCCCACGTTTGGGCCCCTGCGTTCCTTCGAGATCACTTTCTCCCGAACTTCCAGCTCAGCGGTTGGAGCATGGACTGGTATGGCGGGCTTCCGCTCTATCGCTTCTACATGGTCATTCCCGCCCTCGCAATCGTGGCGCTTGATGCCGTTCCGTTCGTCGCCTACGGCGTTGCGTTCAAGATCGTCGCTGCATCTGGGCTGTTGACGTTCCCGCTGGCCTGCTGGGCGTTTGGTCGCCTCGCCAACTTCCGTCACCCGATCCCCGAACTGTTTGCGTTCGGCGGGCTGTGTTTCCTGCTCGATGAAAGCTTCGAAATTTACGGCGGCAACGTCAAGTCGACAATGGCCGGCGAGTATTCGTTCTCGATCGCGCTCACGCTGGCCGTTCTCGGTCTTGGGCTCCTCGCGCACGGCCTGCGCACTGGCCGGTTCCGGGTGTGGACCGCCGTGGTGCTGTCGCTTGCCGCGGTGTCGCACGGCATCGTGCTGATCTTCGTTGCGGTCGCGGCAATCGTCATGTCGCTGGTGTGGATGGACAGCAAACGCGCCTGGTACGCGGTGTCGACCGGCGTCACGACCCTGCTGCTCTCCGCGTGGTGGGTCGGTCCCTTCCTGTTCGGGCACGAGTTCATGACCGACATGAAGTACGGATTCAGGCCGAGCGGTTCGAGCGACTCGTTCTGGGACATGTTCTTCCCGCTCACCACCGGCCTCGACATCTTGATCACGACGCTGGCCATCATCGGCTTTGCGGCGATGATCGTGCGACGGAACCTGACCGGCGTTGCGCTCGGCATCATTACCTTGCTGTTTGTCGTCGGGGTCTACATCGCACGCGACAGCCTGCCGGGCATCGGCTTGCTGTGGAACCCTCGCCTGCTTCCATTCATCTATCTCCTCAGGTATTTCCTGATGATGATCGGTGCCCTCGAAGTGATCACCTGGATGATCAACCTGGCCCGTCAGCGAATGGCAGATCGGGAACTGAATTCATATGAATCAGCGTTTGCCGCCGGTGCGATCGGCCTCAGCTGCCTCACCGTGTTCGGCTTCATGTATGAGACCTTGCCGTTCGACGGCCGTGTGGTGGTGACCGCAGGAACCGACGACACTGCCGCTACCACCACCTATGCGTGGGGGCCGATCCAGAAGTCACCCGACGCCGGCCGCGCAGTAGCCGACGGATGGACTCGCTACAACTGGGGCGGGTACGAGGCGCGGACACAGTTCCCTGAGTACCACGCGGTCGTCACCGAGATGACCGACATTGGAGAGACCAACGGCTGCGGCCGAGCGCTCTGGGAGAACAACGCCGACAACGGTCAATACGGCACGACGATGGCCTTGATGCTGCTGCCGCACTGGACAGATGGCTGTATCGGCTCGATGGAGGGCCTCTTCTTCGAGGCCTCTGGCACCACGCCGTACCACTTCATCACTGCCGCGGCGGTCTCTGAAAGCTCGTCGAATCCTGTGCGCGAGTTGCGATACGTCAACAACAATGCCGAGGTTGGGGTGCAGCACATGCTTGACCTCGGCGTCCGATACCTCATGGTCCGCACGGACCCGGCGAAGGCCGAAGCGTCACAACAGGACGAACTGCGGTTCATCACCACCTCCGCTCCGTGGGACATCTACGAGTTGATCGGTTCCAATATCGTCGAACCGCTGAGCGTGCAGCCGGTGGTCGTCAACGAACGTGCGGGCGACCAGCGAGAACGCAACCTCGAACTGGGCACCAGCTGGTTCCAGCGTCAGGACGATTGGGCCGCGATCCCCGCCGACAGCGGGCCCGACGACTGGCAGCGTATTGACGTCGAGATTGACATGGATGTTCGCGTCGGCGAACCGGGGGAGCGCAGCCGAAACGTCGACTACGTCCTGCCGGTGCAAGAGATCGAACCGGTGGCGTTGCCCCAGATCAAGGTGTCCGACGTTCAAATTGGGCAGCAGTCTGTCGAGTTCAGCGTTGACCAGATCGGCGTGCCGGTCCTGGTACGCGTGAGCTACTTCCCGAACTGGGCCGTGAGCGGCGCAGACGGTCCGTATCGAGTGTCGCCCAACCACATGGTGGTCGTGCCGACAAGTACTGATGTGCGCATGGAGTACCAGAAGACAAGCCTTGACTGGTTCTTCTACGGCCTCACCGTGCTCGGCATTGGGCTGTGTTTCTTCTGGCGGCGTCGGGGTGATCTGCAGTTCGCCGGCGAGTTCCCAAGCTGGGGATCGAACGGCACCGGCAACGACCTCCATGGCGACGACGTCGACGGCAGTTTGACTGGCGAGGTGGCTGTCGTCCCGGACGTCTGGGCGCCTTCTCGTCCGATGGATGAAGTACCGGATCCGACACCGATGTACTTGCCGAACCCGCTCGCTGACTCAAGTGAGCCGGGCGGCGCATCTGACCTGCTCATTGACACTCAGCCCAGCGATGTTCCCAACCCGTTGGGGGTCGATGACGGCGATGGCGTCGCCAGGTCACCCCAGCCGCCATCGGATTGACCGTCAAGCATCGGTAGCCTCGCCCGGGTCTATGTCAGTACTCGACCAGGTCGTCAAGGCGTACGACATCCGCGGCACGGTTCCCGATCAGCTCAACGCTGACGTGGCCCACGCCCTCGGAGTCGGGTTCGCCATCCACATCCGCCAGGCCAGTACTGCAGAGCAGGTGGTCATTGCTCGCGACATGCGGCCCTCCGGCCCGCAATTCGTTGAAGCGTTCTCGCGAGGGCTGCTCGATCAAGGCCTTGACGTGGTCGATATCGGACTTGGGTCAACCGACATGATGTATTACGCGTCGGGCATTCTCGATGCGCCAGGAGCGATGTTCACCGCATCCCACAACCCCGCCGGATACAACGGCGTCAAGCTGTGCATGGCGGGGGCTCGGCCCGTCGGCGTCGACACTGGGCTGCTCGACGTCAAGCGGGTCGCCGCCGAAGTACTCGACGGAACGACGCCGAGGCCCGCAGCGCGCGCAGGCACGCGAGTCGAGCGCAACGTCCTCGACGATTTTGCCGAGCACGTGCTCACGTTCGTCGATCTCGACGACATTGGGCCGATGAAGGTCGTTGCCGACACCGCCAACGGCATGGGCGGCCTGGTCGTTCCTGCCGTGTTTGAACGGCTGGCCAACGTCGAACTTGAGGTCATGTACCCCGAACTCGACGGAACTTTCCCAAATCATCCTGCCGATCCGCTGCAACCAGCCAATCAGCGCGACCTGCGGGCGCGCGTCACGAGCGGTGGATTTGACATCGGGCTGGCCTTCGACGGTGACGCTGACCGCGTGTTCGTCGTCGACGAGCAGGGTGAGGGGATGAGCGGTTCGACCACGACTGCGTTGTTGGCGGTCGCTGCTCTGCGCCAAAACCCTGGCGCGTCGATTCTGCACAACCTGATCTGCTCGCGGGCCGTCCCCGAAGTTGTGCGCGAGCACGGTGGCGTGCCGATTCGGACAAAGGTCGGGCATTCCTTCATCAAGCAGGTGATGGCAGATACGGGAGCGGTCTTCGGCGGTGAGCACTCAGCGCACTACTACTTCGCGCGCAACTACAACGCCGATAGCGGACTGATTGCATCACTCGTGGTAATGGCCGAAGCAGGCCGGAGTGGCGTTCCGCTCTCAGAGGTCCGCCGCCCCTACGAGCGCTACTCGGCAAGCGGAGAGATAAATACCGAGGTCGATGACGCGTTGGCCGTGATCGAACGTGTCAGCGGCGAATACGCCGAATGTGAGCAGGATCGACTCGATGGGCTCACCGTCAACTGTGGCGAGTGGTGGTTCAATCTCCGGCCGTCCAACACAGAGCCGCTGCTGCGGTTGAATCTTGAGGCTGCAGACCGCGACTCGTGCGACGACCGCGTGGCAGCGCTACTGGGCTCGATCACGGCCTGAGTTTCGTTCCGACCCTCTGGTGGGTGGCCCGAAGCCGTTGGTCCTGAAGAGCTGAAAATTGGTCGGTTCGGCGTCTACGCTGCAGAAATGTCACTGTCACTCGCGTTGCTGGAAATCTTGGCCTGTCCCGAAGACAAGGGGCCCCTGTACTACATCGAGTCTGAGTCGATGCTCTACAACCCGCGGCTCTCTCGGTCGTATGAAATTCGCGATGACATTCCGGTGATGTTGATCGACGAGGCCGTGGCCGTCGACGATGCTGAGCACGGTCGATTGATGGCCATCGTTGCCGAGCAATCGATCGAGCCGACGTTCCCGGCGGGTTGACGACCGAAATATTGTCGAATTCGCTCAAGTTCGGCCCTGGCCCCGTCGATGAGGACAACGAGTATGAGTTTCGATTCTGTGCCAAGGCGTGTCGTCGGGTTCTATGACAGAAGGGTTACAGTTGAGGAGATGAGTCAGAACAAATGGTTCCGACGTGCCGCAGGTGCAGCCCTCGCGTGCGCAAGTATTGTCTCGATCGCTCCGCTCAGCGGACCGACTGCGCCGGTCGTATCGGCAGTATCAGCCGATCCCGGTGGAGAATTCCACGCGCTGACCCCGACGCGCATTCTTGACACGCGGCCGGAGTGGAGTATCAACGACGTCCAACCGCTCGGAGCGAAGCCGCAGTCGGACAATGCCGTGCGTACCTCTGCCGGTGAATTCAACTTTAACCCGCTCGGCAAGGGTGGTCTGCCGACCGATCCGGATGCCGTTCTCGCGATCGTTGCCAACTTCACTGTCACGCAACCCGGCAGCGCCGGTTGGATCGCTGTCTACCCGAAGGGCTTTGAATTCGGCGGCGCGGATGGTAGCGGGGCCATCTCCTCGCTGGTCAACTTTGCGGCCGGCCAATCGGTACCGAACCTCGGCATTGTGGGCCTCGACAGCAATGGCGATCTGACGATCAATGGGTCCGGATCCAACACGACGTATCACCTGATCATCGATGTGGTCGGCTTCATCTCGACGTCGCAGTACGCCGGGGTTGGTCACTTCGAGTCGAGAACCAGTGCTCTCCCCGGCGTATCCTTGACACGCGACTCGCCAACAAACCAATCGGTTCTGGCCAGACTCGGGCACTGCAGATCCGCGGTGTGGACACCATCGCTGATGGCTCGGGCGCACCGCTCAGGACCGACATCGTCCCGAACAGGGCGACCGTCACCGCAGCACTCGTCAACCTGACACTCGTGAACAACTACCCGGCGAGCCAGTCGACGCACGTGACGGCAACACCAGATCCGATCACGTCGGGTGCTTTCAATCCCTCGAGTTCGAACGTCGCGGCCGGCCGCATCAAAGCCAACATGGCCGTTGTCCCGGTTGGTGCAGACGGAAAGATCCAACTCTTCAACCACGCCGGTGATCTCCACCTCGTCGTTGATGTCCTCGGCTATTTCGAGCAGGGCATTCACGCAGAGACCAACCGTGGCCGCGTCGTGCCGCTCGATGCACCCTTCCGAGCTTTCGACACCCGTGAGTTAGACTTTGGTGATGCTCCGCTGCAGCATGGCAGCGAGGAAGAGTGGAGTTTCGAGGCCTTCGTAAAGTCCGTGACGCTGAACCCCGGTACCGAGTCAGAAGTGGTTGGCCCGCCGCAGCAGGGCCTGATCGGCAGCCTGGTGGCAATCGACCTGCAGCCGCTGTACCCGTCACACACCGGCGGCGACTATTCGTCGCACCTCTCTGTGGAGCCTGTGGACACAGACGAAGGTGAGAACTCGAACGTGAACTTCTTCCTCGGTGATGTTGTCGCCAACATGTCGTTGATCAAATACGGCACGAAGGGTGACGACGACCACGTTGTGAAGGCCTACAACGCCTATGGCTCGGTCGACTATCTGCTCGACGTGTACGTCATCGTCCTCGCCTGAGCGAACGTGTCACCGTCAGCGCAGGGCGACCGGCTTGTCCGGGTACACTGATTCGACCGAGTCACCGGGCTGATTCGATCGGCGCCTGAGGGCCCCGGCCCGGTTCGGAGAACTTCGACGCCGCAATGGTTGCGGCGTTCGTTCGAACTGTTCCACCCTCAGGAGGGTCCTCATGTCTGATACTGCTCTGTCTCGCCTCGCCGAGACCAAAGACTTTCGCGTCGCCGATCTTGATCTCGCACCGTTTGGTCGCAAGGAGATGCTGCTCGCCGAGCACGAGATGCCCGGATTGATGGCTCTTCGCAAGGAGTACGGCGAGTCGAAGCCGCTCGCAGGGTGCCGTATCTCAGGGTCGCTGCATATGACGATTCAGACGGCGGTCCTCATCGAGACGCTCAACGCCCTCGGCGCCGAAGTGCGCTGGGCGAGCTGCAATATCTTCTCGACACAAGACCACGCCGCAGCTGCCACGGTTGTCGGCCCGAACGGCACCGTCGACAACCCGCAGGGTGTCCCGGTCTACGCCTGGAAGGGCGAAACACTCGAGGAGTACTGGTGGTGCACCGACCAGATGATGACCTGGCCTGATGGGCCCAACGGTGAGGTCTACGACGGCCCGAACATGATCCTCGACGATGGCGGAGACGCCACGATGCTGCTCCACAAGGGAGTCGAGTTCGAGAAGTCGGGCGAAGTGCCCGACCCGACGTCAGCCTCCAACCCGGAGTTCGCCATCGTGCTCGGCCTACTTCAGCGTTCGCTCAAGACCGAACACGGCAAGTGGACCCGCATGGCCGCCGGCATCAAAGGCGTCACCGAAGAAACCACCACGGGCGTCAAGCGTCTCTACAAGATGATGGATGACGGCGAGCTGCTGTTCCCGGCGATCAACGTCAACGACTCAGTCACCAAGTCGAAATTCGACAACCTGTACGGCTGTCGCCACAGCCTCGTCGATTCGATCTCGCGGGCGACTGACGTGATGATCGGTGGCAAGACCGCCGTCGTGCTCGGCTACGGCGACGTCGGAAAGGGTTGCGTGCAGTCGCTGCAAGGACAGGGCGCTCGCGTGATCGTGACCGAGATCGATCCGATCAACGCCCTCCAGGCTGCG
>Ga0209374_1002193_pt1 | contig 17189 bp, 15 predicted proteins | sample SaaInlLV_DNA_10m_FD_184683 | JGI IMG/M metagenome (GOLD analysis project Ga0209374, IMG submission 184683) | Marine microbial communities from expanding oxygen minimum zones in the Saanich Inlet - SI075_LV_DNA_10m (SPAdes) (version 2) | ecosystem: Environmental > Aquatic > Marine > Unclassified ... | reverse complement strand
GCTTGAGCTTGAAGTGTTGCAGTCGTCGCAAGGTGACATCAGTAGTGGCAGCAGTCGGAATTTTAAATTTAGTATCTAAATCGTTGGGGGAAATAAGGAACAGCGACATCTCCAAAATCTCCGAGGTATCCTTAAGATTATTCCAACGGAAGAACGCATTAATTTGCCCCGCTTCTTTACTATCCAGATGATCTGGCCAAGGGAGCTTCGAGTTACAAGAAGCATTAGCGAAGACCGGATAGGGTTGATCCTTACGCACGTTGAGCCAGTCGAATGAATCGATCAGGTCGTTGCTCTTTTTGATGTTTGCTGAATTGTTTGCGTGGCCGAAAGGGCCCCAGTAGCAAAGAAATGCGTAATTCCGATCATTCATCGCCCTCGAGAACAGATCATGCCCGTCGGACCAGCGATCATTGTGCCCGGAGTAGTCGATGCAGATCGGTGGATCGGGAAAAACCACCCCATCAGGAGTTTTTTTTGGAGATAACAACATTCGTTGGAAAGCGTGCTCCACCCCAGCTGGGACATTTGCTTTAATCGCGGCGAACACACCACCGTGACGTAGTCCGATCCCAAGCGTCCCGCTACCACCCATCGAATTACCCGAAAGATAGACGCGATTTGGATCAATCTTATAATGCTTGATCGCCCACGCGACGGTGGCCATCACGCGTCTTTCAACCGGCTTAGTTTCGCCTCCAGAGTTTTTCCTCATAAGTTCCTTGTCTCCGCGGTGCATTCCTCCCCACCACCAATCGCCCTTGTTCTTTCGACAATCGAGGTAGAGAGCAAAATGGTCGTCAGGCGAGCGGTAGATGTCGTGATTGCCAACTGTCTTGGTGCAATTGACACAAGAAAAAACATCATGACCAGCCGAGTGCAAAACAACATACAAGGGCGCATTATCACGAACGATTTTGGGGTGCATCACAATAAACGTATCTTGCTGCGGCGCTTGGTATTCCCACTCCGGTCGCACACCGTGCTGAAAGACTTCAATTTTACGATCAATGACACTGGTCTCTTCCTTGGGGTGTTCGGCTTGTGCTGGCGGCCAAGCAAATGCAGCAGCATTAAAAGAGGCTAGTAGAACTAGGATGCTAAAAAGTCTTTTCATTTCCATCGGGAGACTGGACTAAAACTCCAGCCGAAGCGAGTTTACCATCGGGAAAAAGGCGCCTTAAATCGCGATTGGGTAACTCCTTGTCTAGCTTAAAAGGTGACGCCAAGCCTCTGCAGCCTCAATCGATGGCGCAAGAAGTTTGGGAATGAAAAAGCCGGAGGAGTTTGCGAAAGGTTGGGACCCCGGCGAAAGATGGCGTACTCAACAGGCCAATTTTTCCGTGGTGTTTCCCCTAGTATCCTGCCTTGGCCGCTTCTAAATCGCGAACGAGTTTTGACTTCGTAACCGAGATGGATTTCGTGTCGAGAGACCCCTCTCGGGCCAACCCATTTATTTTCGCTTTCCAATAGTAATTCCCGTAACTAGAAACAACCAGATCCGTGATGTCCGTCGATTTCAATTCCATGCTTTCCAGCTATACATGCCAGACTAACCTGGCTAGATGCTGTGGAACTCAGGCCAGCCTTACCGCTTGTCCTTGGTCTTTTGATGCCGTCGGTCATCACGCTGAATCCTTTATAAAACAAGGATTGAAGACAAAAAGGGGCTGTAGCTCAGCGGTTAGAGCAGGGGACTCATAATCCCTTGGTCGTGGGTTCGAACCCCACCGGCCCTACTTTTCACGATCTAAGGCTGACCGAGATAGATCAGCCCTGAGTTCGCGTCTAGAAGAGCCTGACCTTTTGTCAGGAAATCCATTCCCAAGATTCCGTCCACAGGCCGGCCAGTCGAGTCCCGGAAATATTTACGGACGGTTCCGAGCGGAGCAACCGAAACATCGAACACAGACACCTTAACCTGTCCAAAAATCAAATTCTGTAACCTTGCATGTCGCAGCGGAATACGATCACCCGAGGCGTCGATCATCCGTGAATTAGTGGCGTAGCTCTGCAAATTGAAGCGATCAAAGCTTTCCGCAGCCATTACGGAAACTTCAGCTCCAGTATCGACGACCCAGGAAACCGGAACACCCTGCAAGGTTCCGATTAGGATTAAGTGCGGCAATCGGCCCGCGGTCCCCAACCTGAAAATCTGTTTCCCTAAATCCGGGCGCACCCCAAGAGGTAAAGGCCCCATTCTATGGGGACGTGAGGGCCCCGAATTCGGAACCCACATTTGCCCGGAGGGGATGTCGACCAGAGCGCCGGTCGCCGAAAGAGCATCTAATCCAATTTGACCCGCATAGCTACTTGTCGAAGTCTTACGTTCCGGGCTGGGCGCGATCGTAAACGGAAATCGAACCGCCTTCATCCCACCGATCTCAAGAGTTCCATATCCCCTTCCACTAGAAACCTCGCGCCCCAGCGCGCCACGAGTAATGACCCGAACTGAGCGATCTTCGATCACTCCAGCTGAAGTCGCCAATTGCTTATCGAGGTCTGTACTATTTGCCCCCGAATCGATTAAAAAACGCATGGGCTTCCCGTTGACCTTAAAGACACCAGAGTAACGGCGGTCCTCACTGAGTTTTTGAAGTGGCACCTTCTGATAACCCAACTTGGAAAGCGTAACAGTCCTCGAGCTCGAAAACCCAGGAACACTCGAACATTGAGTCAGACACAAGCAAGCTAGGAAAGAGGCTATAAAATTGGCGGCAATCTTAGTCATACTTGTTTCAGTCGAGAGGATAAGCCTCCCATACAGACCAGAGACAGTCTTTTTATTACCAAGCCGGACCCACTTCCCAGGTCTCCAACATCTCCTCTGGACAATCCTCAAGAAATCGCGAGGGGCGCGTGATGATATCGCCACTGTAGCTCTTGGGATTAATCTGCGGGTAGGTCAGATAAAGCTCATCCTTCGAACGAGTCAGCGCCACATAAAAAAGCCTCCGTTCCTCCTCAAACATATCCTGATCATCAGCTTCCAGTATCCGTCCATTTGGGAACATCCCGTCAGCAAGCCATACCAAAAACACGACTTTCCATTCCAGTCCCTTAGCCTGATGAATAGACGACAAAACCACTTTTTCATCATCAGGCTCCGCCCTGCTTCCAGTTGGCTCACCATCAACCGAGCTCATCAAAGACAATTGGCCCAACAATTCCAAAACATCATCAAAAGTTTCAGAATACAAAATCAACTGCTCGATGTCCTGGCGTCGATTATCATAGTTCTCGAAACTAGCTTTCATGTAGTCATCATAGACTCCCTCTAAAACGCTCGTGAGCATTTCCGAAGGCCGAGCATAGCCATCACCAACGATCAATTCGTCCAAGGTATAACAGAGCTGTTCCCAATCCTTTTTTGCTTTCGCTGGAACCGGAAATTTCAACATGTGGTCGGAAAAACGCTTTGGTGGTTCCTCCTTCTTCGATATCCCAACTTTGAGCCAGGCCCGCCAAAGCTTCGTCGCAGTCGCCGCACCAATACCTGGCAGCAAGAGACAAAAGCGTTTAAAGCTCACCTCATCTCGACGATTCGTCGCAAAGCGTAAAAAGGCCGCGACATCTTTAATATGAGCCTGCTCAAAAAAGCGAAGACCACTTGTAATCTCAAAGGGAATCCCTCGTGAAGTCAGCTCCATCTGAATCTCCAAACTCTGGTGATGGGCACGGTAAAGAATCGCCATTTCATCAAGCTCTATCCCTTCGTCGCGAAGTTCTAAAACACGTTGCGCCACGAAATCGGCCTGTGCCCTTGGATCTTCTACTGGCACCAAAGCCGGAGTCATCGATCCGCCGACCCGCGCCGCTCTAAGCGCCTTTTTAAACTGCTTCTTGTTCGCAGAAATCGCGGCATTAGAAAGATCAATCACTTCGGGCACACTCCGGTAATTAGTCTCAATCTTATAGACCGTAGCATTCGGGTAATGCTCAGGAAACGACAGGATATTATCCATGTCGGCCCCTCGCCATGAGTAGATCGACTGAGCATCATCGCCGACCACCATCACTGAGTTCTGAGGCCGAGCTAACAAGTGGATCAGCTCGCTTTGGACAGCATTCGTATCCTGATACTCATCAACCAGCAAGTATTGGAAACGCTTCTGGTAGAGGCTGCAGAGCTCCTCATTTTCCTTCAACAACTTAAGCGGAAGGATCAGTAGATCATCAAAGTCAGCCGAATTCGTTTCGAGCTTCTTCGCCGTGTAGGCCTTTCCGACCTTCGCAATTTCATCACCCCATTCCTCAAAATAAGGATAGCGTGCCTCCAATAAATCTTCGAGTTCTACGCCGGTATTTTCGACTAAGGAAAAAATCGATATGAGGACGTCAGCTTTGGGGAATCGTCGTGACTTGGTGTCGATATCGCACTCCGCAACCACGGTATTCATAAGCGACTTCTGATCATCACGATCCATGATTGAAAACGAACGCGTAAGCCCCACTTCATCAGCGTGCCTTCGTAGGATTCGGTTCCCAATCGCGTGAAAAGTTCCGCTCCAGAGCTCGCTAAGATCAAGAGAGATCAACTCACGGACCCGCTCCATCATCTCGCGAGCTGCCTTGTTCGTGAAAGTCAGCAGAAGCAAACTCTTGGGGTCAACCCCTTGATCAAGCAGATAGGCGACACGGTAGGTCAGAGTCCGCGTTTTACCGGACCCTGCGCCAGCAATCACCAAAGAAGGACCGGGAGCAGAGCTCACGGCGGCATACTGCTGCTCGTTGAGCTCTGCCTGATAATCGATTCCAGAAACACCCTTCCGGGGTCCTTTTTTAAGCTGATATTGCCGAGCCATTGTTAAGAAGCATCGCTACTTTTAGTGTAGTCAATGTAGCGAGCATATTCATCCTTCACCTTAGGCATAAGGATATACATTGCGATCACGTTCGGCACCGACATCGCGAAGATCATGGCATCCGAGAAGTCAAAAACCTTGCTCATACTCAGCGATGAACCAATGACGACAAACAGGCAGAAGAGTAACTTATAAACTAATTCGGCACGTTTACTCCGGCCGAACAAGTGGCTCCAAGCCTGAACACCGTAGTAAGACCACGAAATCATAGTTGAGAAGGCGAAAAGAATCACCGCCACCGTCAGAATGATTGGGAACCAACTAATGACCGACTCAAAAGCAGCCGAAGTCATCGTCACCCCTTTCAACTCTGGGTCATCGTAGGTTCCAGCCATGATGATCACTAAAGCCGTTGTGGTGCAGACCACAACCGTATCAATAAACGGCTCAAGCAAGGCAACAATCCCTTCACTTGCAGCATACTTTGTCTTCGCCGCCGAGTGCGCAATCGGGGCCGAACCAATTCCAGCTTCGTTGGAAAATGTAGCCCGCTTCATACCCTGAATCATAACCCCAATGATGCCACCTCCAATGGCGGTTGGCATAAATGCTCCTTCGAAGATCACACCAAGCGCGACTCCAATTTGACCAAAGTTCACAAAAATCACAAACAACCCAGCGAGCATATAGATTCCACACATAAACGGGACTAAAGTGGCAGTCACCGAAGCAATACTTTTAATTCCACCAATAATCACGAGCCCGACCGCAACAGCCATAATCAAGCCGAAAGCCCAGCGGTTTTCATCCAAAAATGAACCCTCTCCAACAACTCCAACCAACTGCTCGCAAGCCTGGTTAGCTTGAACCATATTACCGCCTCCAAAAGAACCACCGATGCAAAGGAAGGCGAATACTCCAGCAAGAATCAACCCGAACATTCCCATCCCCTTTTCGGCAAATCCCTTTTTCAAATACTGCATGGGCCCGCCATAAACCTTGCCATCTTCAATCGTGCGATATTTTACGCCAAGAGTACATTCGCAAAATTTCGAAGTCATCCCAAACAAACCAATCAGGATCATCCAGAAAGTCGCACCCGGCCCCCCAACACTTATTGCGATTGCAACACCTGCGATATTTCCGAGGCCGACGGTTCCAGAAAGTGCCGCACAGAGAGCCTGAAAGTGCGTAATCTCGCCAGGATCAGTTGCCGAGCTGTATTTCCCGCTGATGGTGCGAGCTGCCAAGCGCCACGACCGAAGGTTCAAGAACTTGAAATAGACTGTGATGACGACGGCAGCTAATGCCAACCAAACCACAACAAGAGGAAGTTTGACCGGATTGCCTTCAGCATCCTTCGCAATCTCCACCCCATAGAAAACCTTGCCAGTCACTTCATCTAAATAAGGTCCTAAATTTTGGTCGATCCACTCGTCGGGAGCCTGGCTAAAAACAATTTCCTCATTTGGGGCTGCTGAAGCCTTGGCCTCCTCAGCACAAAGGGCGCCTATCGAAAGCGTGGAAAAAAAGACAAGGATCGGAAGCAAGTTTCGCATGACGTCTTAACTCTGCGGGAAAGGAGGAAGAGCGACAAGTGAGAATCACGGCTTTACCCGCAAAACAAAAAATCCGACCGGATCACTCCGGACGGACTTTGAAAATGATTCTGAGAAAAACCTCCGCTATGGAAGAAGATTCACGGCGCGGGCACGCTTGATTTCACGAGTGATGGTGCGATGCATCTTGGCGGAAACACCAGTCACCTTGCGGGGAAGAATGCGGCCAGTCTCGGTCGTGAATTTTGAAAGCACCTCCGGGTTTTGATAGCTAATTTTCTCAAAAGGAAGATCGAGACGCTTATTGGTCATCGACTTGTTGTGCTTCCGGAAGTTAATCCGACGCTGGATGGTCTTAGGCTCAGACATAATAAAAGGTAGTTGGGGTCAGGGACTATCGAAGCTCGCGGTGAAGAGTGCGACGCTTTAAGAAAGGGTTATACTTTTTCTTTTCAAGACGGCCGGGAGTCCGGAGGCTCTTTTTGTTACGAGTGCTTGTGTAACGGGAGGTCGGCTTGCCCTCGGCCTTGGCCTCAGTGCATTCCAAAATGATAATATCGCGTGGCATAATCTAAGAAAAGTCAGAAATCGGGACGCGGAAGCTATGAAAAACGGCCCTATCGTCAAGGGAAAACCGAGGAAAGTTCCGAAACTTTGAGCCTCTGAAAAAATCGTTGATTTTGTAGGGCTTACGTCGCACACTCTTTTCAGTTGAAGGTAATCGGCGCATCGACGACCAATTCCCTCTTCCTTTTTTGAGAGATTCTCAAACTCCGCCCACGGCCCATCCGATCAATATCGCCCGGCCGCTTCGGCAGAGACACTTGCAGAATCCCCCTCAACCCCTCGCACCTGTTTCGGCGGATCTTTTGGTCACCCGATTGATTGGTGCCCAGCCACCCAAGGCTCAAACTTTCCAGATTCCCATATAAATATGATTCCACCTGACTCTGATTCAGCGAACTCCGGCGGCCAGCAGGCCTCCGAATCCGGCAACGGAAATAACAATCGGAACCGCAATCGCAATCGGAACCGCAATCGAAACCGCAATCGTGGCCAGCGACAGGGGCGAGTCCGCGGTTACGGTCCACGTGACGAAAATCGAGAGGGCCGTGAACCACGCGAACGCAAACCGTTTGAATTCACTGGAGACCCAGTCTCAGTGGATGGTCTTTTCGAAGTTGCTCTGAAGGGATTCGGATTCCTTCGCAAGCAGGACCAAGACTTTGAACAACGCAAAGAGGACGTCTTCGTGCCACCTGATCTGGTGAGGCAGCACGGAATTCGTCCAGGAGTATGGATCAAAGGGATTGCTCGTGACAGCTCCCGCGGCCCGCAATTGACCGAGGTCACCTCAATCAACGGGCAAAAACCTGAGGATGCTCGGAAACTCCCGGCCTTCGAAGAGCTAAAGGCGATTAACCCCAGTAAACAAATTGGGTTTGAAACGACCCCCGATCGCTACACCACTCGACTAGTCGACCTCATGGCTCCGGTCGGACGTGGCCAACGGGGACTCATTGTGTCCCCTCCCCGATCTGGTAAAACCACCCTCCTCCTCCACATGGCTCAAGCAGTCCAAGACAGACACGAGGAGCACCTCCATCTCATCGTATTGCTCGTTGACGAACGGCCCGAAGAGGTGACCGAGTTTCGCCGGCAACTCCCTGAGGCGGAAATCTATGCCAGCTCAAACGATGAATCTCCCAGAAATCACTGCCGACTTGCCGAACTCTGTATCGAGCGAGCTAAGCGTTTGGTAGAAGACGGTCAGCACGTCTTCATCCTTATGGATTCCATAACCCGACTCGCCCGAGCTTATAACAACAATATGGGCGGCAGTAAAAAAAGCCGAGGGCGTGGTTATCAGTCCGGTGGCATCGTAGCTGGAGCACTCGAGATGCCCCGTCGTCTTTTTGCAGCGGCACGAAGCACCCGTGAAGCAGGCTCGCTGACCATTATCGCCACAGCTCTGATCCAAACGAACTCGAAGGCCGATGAAGCGATTTTCCAGGAATTCAAGGGAACCGGCAATATGGAGCTCGTTCTAGATCGCCGTATCGCAGAGCAATACGTTTATCCGGCTGCTGACATCTTTAAGTCGGGAACCCGTAGGGAAGAGCTCATACTCCCCGAAATGAGCCTGAAAAAGATTTACATGGTGCGCCGGGGACTCGCTGGACACAAACCAGTAGAAGCGATGGAGAGACTTCTTTTTTTCATGAGAAAGTTTCCAAGCAACGCGCAAATGCTACTTGAGATCAAAGGATAGATTTTCGTCCGAAAGGTGTGGCGATATGCACACACCTCTGCTATCTATTAGGTAATCTAAAAAATTACCTTTATTCATTATGCAGACGAAAAATGTAAACCCAGATATCACCGTGACCTTACGTCACGAAAACGTCACTGATTCCCTCCGGCAGTATGCTGAAGAAAAAATTAGCGGCATCCATCTTGATTACCCGCGCATCATCGGTGCTAAGGCCATTCTTGATGTGGAAGGACACCGCCGCCATAAAGCCGAAATCATCCTCTTTTGCGCCAACCATATCGTCATTGATGCCTCATCTACGACTGAGGATATGTATAAGAGCATCGACTTCACTATCGATAAAATCACGAGGCGTATGCGCAAATGCAAGACCCGCCTCCTTAAACGGCGTAATCCCGGACAAGAGGAAAGTATCCGCTACCTTGACGAGAGGAACTACCGGGCCGATTTCCTTGATCACCTCCCCGAAGAAGTCGACGAAACTGAGGAACCAGAACCTTTCTTTGTCCACAAGGAATCCTTCAGCTTACGCAAACTCTTCAAGGAAGAGGCAGTGATGGAGCTCGACCTTACCGAACGCCCGTTCGTCGTCTTTAAGAATGCACGCCGTAAGGTGACCTCAATCGTTTGGAGAAAGCCGGATGGCGACTACGGAATCGTTGATCTCCCTAGTTAGTCTTTCCCCACTGCCCCCCGCGCAAAAGGTCGTCACCACTTCGACCTTTCAAGAGTTTTCGGCTTAAGCCTTCCAACGCCAATCAATATTCACCTCAATCTCGGGGTGAATACTGTGCTGGACTGGACAATTTTGAGCGGCATCCTCCAGAATTTTACGCTCGGGGTGATTTTCAGAAACCGGAACGTGAATTTGCAATTCCAATCGGACGATACGACGAGGCAGATCAGCAGACATTCCCTTCTGCACAATCAAACGAAGCCCCTTCAGATCAATTTCCCGCTGATCCGCAATAATACCCATAATGGTGACAATGCATGTTCCGAGAGCAGTCGCCACCATGTCAGTCGGAGAAAAACTTTCGCCTCGCCCCTGATTATCAACTGGAGCGTCGGACGTTACCTTATTCCCAGACGGCATATGTTCAGCCACGCAGCGCAGCTGTCCTTCATAATCAATTTTAATCTCCACCATCGTCTTCGCTTTCTTCAATTAATTCCTGTTCGACATCCCGAATTAGAACAACCCGGAACCCAAAACTTTCACTTCGATACTCAACATCAAACGGGAAGCGGCACCGCATTTCGAGGTGCTCTTCACTAAAAGTATCCCACCCCCCGCCACGCAAAATTCCTCGCTCAGTATTCCCGTAGGAATCTGAAACCCATTCGTGTACGTTTCCTCCAATATCGTAAAGACCGATGATATTTGGATTAAATTCACCCACTGGAGCCAACTTTTCAAAGCCATCATTGTAACCCTCAATGATACGATCATTCTCAAGAAACTCGACCGCCGAGAGATCCGCATAGTTGCCGACACTCTCATCTGGAGGAAAGCTCTCTCCCCACGGAAACTGCCCCGAATTCACGATTTCACTCTCACGCTCGGCCGGGGTTTCACCAACCTCAATCAAGCCCGCCATTTTGCTCCATTCTAAATCGCTTGGTAACCTATAACGATAATCCTTGGTGATTCGGTTGAGATCTGGATTCGGATTATCGCGTTCACTCTTTGTAAGCCATTGACAAAACTCCTCGCACTCCGCCCGAGTTAGCCCCACTACAGGGACCAATGGATTATCGTCTAAAATCACCTCCCCAACATTCTTTCCAGTAGCCTTAAGATATCGATTGTAATCGACGCTACGAGTCTCCCACTTGGATACGCTAAGGGTCTTCGAAAATGGCACTAATTTCATCTCGATGCTATTAGTCCAAAGCTCCCCAGGGACCAGACTCTTGTCAGGCTGTAAAGTAAACACCCTATTAATTCCCCCTCGATCCGGAAGGTAAACATTGTCGACAAAGGTCTTCTTACCACCCATCGCAAGAGTAATCTCAATATCACCTGGCGCTATGTTGGGACCCTCATAAGGAGTCGTATCAACATAAACCCCATTCAGGTAGAGACTTGCTCCGCTTGGCACCGAATCAATACTCAGCGAGCCATAAGGAATCGGCCGAACCCAGCAATAAAAAGGCCGTAAGAGTTTCCCACCCTTTTTCGCCTCAACAGGAAGTCTTGTCGCGTCAAAAGATAAATCATAGTGCGGAATGATCTGGCGATTCCTCTCCGGATTCTCATCTGAATATTCACCGAAGTAACCCTGATCAATACACCTAGTTTCTAACCACTTCGAGTAACCTATTGTCCACGATTCAGGAACGGCAACCACCTTGCGATCACTATATTTGAAAGTAATGGCTTTGAGGTTTTGATTTGTCTCCTTTAAGTAGAGCTTCCAGTCAGCTTCACCAACATGGGTAGCCCCTTTATGCAGATCTAAATAGGGAAGATATTCATTCCCAAGTGCATCTGTCCAAATTTCGTCAACCTTTGGGGGCGAAAATAAGTTCATGATCTCGTCAATAATCATGACCTGCCTCCCCTCATCGATTACCTCGCGATCGATGAAAAGATCGCGTCGATTAGGAGCTTTGATTTGCAACTCCAAAAGCGAGTCCACCTTAACCCCAGTCAAAGTTGCGGGTGTATAGCCCAAAAGATCTCCGGCCTTATCGTAAACCTCAGCCCCAGCCGGTGTCGTAAGAACCTTAACCATTACATATCGTTCAGGCAAAGGCTCCAGCTGACCTTCAATCACATAGGTTCCCCAAGTGTTTTCGAGCCAGATCTGACTCATGAATAGCGCCATCAAAAGGAGAACGCTAAGCGCAACCTTGGCGTAGCTAGGCACCTTCTTGGGAGCATTTTTCCCACGCTGGAGATGGCTCAGAGTATGAGCAAGTTCGCGCCCAGTTCGAATCTTTCGCTTATGGATCCGAGGATCGCAGATATCACAGATCATGCGATTCAACCGAATCCATTTCTTTCGATAATCATCGATCGGAGTCTCATCCGGCAATTCGGGGAACTGCAACCGGTCCATCCCAGTCGCCATTTCATAAAGCACTTTCCCGAGACTGTAGATATCCGCCTGTTCGGACCCGGGACCTTCAGGTGGTACAAATCCCTCCGTCCCAACAAAGGTCCGTTGATCTTTAGCTGCAACCAAACCGATATCAGCCAACTTAGCCTTACCATCAACGAAGATCACGTTCGATGGTTTCACATCACGGTGGGTCAATCCCCGCTCGTGTAATTCAGCAAGCGCCTCGGCTAGTCGTTTCCCAGTCTCGATGCAAAAGTCCGTCGAAAGAGGTTTGCCGTTCGCCCGTGTCATGTCGGTCCGCAAGGTCCGCGGCTCATATTCTACCGGATTTATCTCGTCATCGCTATGGGCATCATCACCCAGCTCCATAACGTAATAATAAAACTCGCTATGATCGTCACTACGTCCGACATGAAGAATATTCACGAAGCCAAGATGGTCTCGCGAGATTGGCTCAAATCTTAAAATCCCCTCGAACTCACGTTCAAAGGTTCGTTCGTCTGAGAAGTCCTCGCGATAAACAATCTTCACGGCCCGCATAGCGCCGGTCACACCACGCGCCAACCAGACTTCACCATAGGCCCCGCCCCCGATTTTACGGAGGACATCATGATCGGGGATCAACGGGTCTGGCCTAATCTTTTTTTGCATCCTTCTCGAGCTTCGCCAACTCCTTCTTCAAAACGGAACCAACGCGATGCTTAGCGAGATAAACTTGGGCCATACTGACCCCAAGATAATCCTGCACCTTTTTAGCATCCCACTGTTTCACTACGTAATAATCGAAAATTTGATACTGCTTCGGCGAGACTTGGGCTTTCACGCGTGTCAAAGCCATGTCGGCAACATTTTTCTTCCATTCGACATCCCACATCCGCTCTAAAAGATCCCCTTTAGGATCCTCAAATCGATCAATAATAGCGGTCTTCCGGTCATCTTCCCAGCCGCCGCCCGGCATGGCAGTATCTTTCTTTCGCTTTCGAAACTGATCATTGATCCGCCAGCGGGTCATATTCATCAGCCACGTTTTAAAAGACCCTTGCTTTGGATCGTAGAGGTTCTTCTTACTTTGCTTCGCGATTGAAAGAATCGTTTCCTGCACCGTATCAAAGGCTTCATCGTGACGTAGCCCAGCTTTAATCCCCACTGAATAGATTAACTTCCAATAAGTTTGGTAAAATTCATCCCACGTCCGCTGATCCTCCCAGTTCTCCAATCTTGCAATCAGGCTCTTCCGCGTTTTGGCGTATCCCTTAGTAAGATCGACTTCTTTACCGTCTTCCTTTTTTTTCTTCGCAGAACTGTCTTTCTTTTCACGGGCCATCCTTAAGAAAAGAAGTAAACCAAAATTGGGCGGATGTCTTTACTCACTTTCAGGAAAATTACGATTAGAAGATAATCACGGAAACCTAATGAGTCATCGCCCCCCCAAAATATGCGCCACGATTCCCTCAAGGCACTCCCGGTCGATTTCATCGAAAGCCCCCTTTTCCAGCGAATCAACATCCAAAATGGCGATTAACGCTCCGCTTTCATCCGTAACCGGCACCACTATTTCGCTCTTAGAACGCTCATCGCAGGCGATATGGCCCGGAAAATCATGCACATCTTCAACCACTTGAGTTTTCCCCCTCGCTGCCGCCTTGCCACAAACACCTTTACCAATCTCAATGCTCAAGCACCCTACTGTTCCCTGGTAAGGGCCGATCACGAGCCTTCCTTCGACCACTCGATAAAATCCCGTCCAGAAGAAATCGTTCATCTCATTGTGCAAAACACCCACAATTGAAGCCATTTTTGCAATTTGATCGTCACTGCCCTCACAAAGAGCCTCAATTCTGGCCCGGCACCGCTGATAATCCCTCTCTTTTTCGAAACTCATCGTAGCCTTCAGAGTATTTCCCAAACTCAGCACTGACAAACCTTCATTCCTCACTACAATCGCCCCGTGAGCTATCAGGTTTTTGCCAGAAAATACCGACCCCGTACTTTTGGAGATGTTCTTGGACAAGATCACGTGGTCCGAACTCTTCGTAACGCCATCGAACAAGACCGCCTTGCGCACGCTTACCTTTTCGTCGGCCCGCGTGGCACGGGAAAGACCTCAACTTCTCGAATTTTTTCGAAAGCTCTGAATTGCCCGAATGGACCTTCAATCGAGTTTGATCCCGACGATCCAATTTGCATTGAGATTGCCGAAGGCCGCTCGCTTGACGTTCTCGAAATTGATGGAGCTTCCAATAATAAAGTCGATGAAGTCCGTTCACTCCTGGAAACCGTTGGTTTTGCACCAGCCTCAAGCCGGTTCCGCATCATTTATATTGATGAGGTTCACATGCTAACCACTGGTGCTTTCAATGCTCTCCTCAAAACGCTCGAAGAGCCGCCAGCTCATGTAAAGTTCATCTTCGCAACTACCGAGCCAAATAAGATTCTTCCCACGATCATCTCGCGGTGCCAACGCTTTGACCTTCGGCCGATTCCAACTGACATCATCGCCGGGCACCTCCAGCATATCGCCACCGAAGAAGGCGTCAAACTTGATGACGCTGCCGCCTGGGCCATTGCTAAAGGCGCTGACGGCGGCATGCGTGATGCACAATCGATGCTCGACCAACTTGTCGCTTTTTGTGGTAACGAAATCACCGAGCCCAACGTTCTCGATATTTTTGGATTCACCTCGCGCGAAACCGTCGCAGCCCTTCTCCTCGGCATCTTACAAAAGGAACCTGCCCGCATTCTCTCCGTTATTTACGAACAATTTGAAAAAGGAAAAGACTTAGGCCAACTCCTCGCCGAAGTCGTCGGAGCGATCCGTGCACTCGTCGTAGCTAAACTTGATCCTGATGCCGGACGCGAAGGCTTTCCAGAAGCTCTCTGGAGCGACCTCTCCGCTGCGGCCGAAACCCTAAAGCCTGAGCGCCTTCTCGCCGTTATCGATACCTTCTCCGAGGCAGAAAGCCGAATGAAATGGGCCTCAAATAAGCGCCTCCACCTTGAGATTGCATCGCTCAAGGCAATCCAAAACCTCAAGGAGATCCGCCTCACCGACGTAATTTCGGCGATTGAGAAAGCTGATCCTAGCGAGATTGCAGCCTCATTTACAAACGACTCTACCGCTCCTCCAGCCGAGCCGGAACCTCATTCGGCACCGGAAAAAAAAACGCTAACTAAAGATGGTAAGCTTGACCCGATTGACCGTCTCATCGCCGAGGCCCCCGACGACGCAGTAGAGCCCGAGCCAATCAAATTGAATCCGGCCTCTGAAAACCCAAAACAAAAGCCGATTGATCAAGCGAAAGCAGAAAATGAGAACACCGTTGAAGCGGACGAATTTCATAACGATCCGCTTATCGTCGAAGCTCTAAAGGTTTTTAAAGGACGACTAATCTCCTGAAATTTTGAGAGTCATGAGAATTCGCGGGTTTTTGCGACGCATTCCTCCGGCTCTCCTTTTGCTCTCACTGAGCCTGCACTTTTTCACCATCGTTCTCTACGTCCGCCTTCCGCTTAAGCTTGCTGCGGTCACTATTTATCCGGTCTGGGTCTGGGGAGCGATCGGACTCGCGCTGGCTACCTTTTGTTATCTATTTAGTAAGACCCGAGGTTCTCTTTCCATCATTCTCCTCTGGACTTTCACCATCCTTACCCTTGCCGATGAAGCCGGCCCGCTGGCCCGTTTAGCAACCGCACCAATGGAGGAAGCTGCTCCAGAAGAACATGCCGGAAGCCAAATTCTCCGCGTAATCACCTTAAACTGCGCGAGCCATTCTGACCCCCTCGAGGCGACACGCCAATTCGACCCTGACATTATCTTTCTTCAAGAGATTCCTCCTGGCTATCGGATTAAAAGACTGGCTGACTCTCTTTTTAAAGGACAAGGCGACTATCGCTACAACCGCAACCTGCGATTCGCGGTCATTATTCGAGGAACGATTGAAAGAGAATTTCGATTTTCAAAATATCGCACTCAACTCATCAAAGCAGAAATGTTCGACGGCCGTAAACTCAACCTTGTGAATCTCCACCTTCTCTCGGCAGCCACCAATATGAAACTTCACCAACTTGATTGTTGGCGCGAGCACATCAAGAACCACACTCTTCGAAGAATTGAGCTCTCGTCTTCGCTTGCCGGATTGAGACAATACGGTTCCCACCCACGATTCCCGACCATCGTAGCTGGCGACTTTAATGCTCCTGCGAACGACTCTGTTCACCGAATCATGCGGAAAGAGTTCACCGATTCGTTTGACGCAGTCGGCACGGGATGGGGTAACACTTTCCACCGCGCTCTTCCCTTACTCCGGATCGACTATATCTATGGATCCTCCAAGCTCATTCCCGTTCGCTCCCAAACCTTCACTAGAAACAACACTGATCACCGCATGGTAGTCTCTGATTTCATTTATCGCTAGAAACCTAGAAATCAGTATTCGGCCGTTTATTCCGGATTGAAACCCGCCCTCCACGTGCCCGGCGCATTGGATCAAAGACATGATCGGCTCCTGTAGATTTAATCTCCGAAACCATCGCCATCAACTCGCCCAACCTTCCCTTGGGCCATCCTCTTTCCGCGAACCATGAATAATACTCTGGTGGCAAATCTGTTAGTGGAACACCACAGGGCGGATACTTCCCCGGTCCATATTTACCAAAAGGCATATAAGCCTCAGAAATCTCATGAAGAAGATTCCGAAAGTCTTCGCGATCGATCTCAGTAAAATTCATAGGTTGTATCTGACTTGCATCCCCGCGAGATCTTCCTAAATTACGCAAAGAAACCAACAAAAACATGGAGAGTCACAACCCTTACGCCAGTCCATACTCAGTTGCTCAGGCATCCGAGAACGTCCGCACTGAATTTTACCAGAAAACCTACCTTCATCTCGCAGGAGCAATTGGGGCATTTATCATTCTTGAAGCGATGCTTTTTGCAATCCCTGGAATCGATCTATTTGTCTTCAAAATGATCGGAGGAGGAATGTCATGGCTTCTAGTTCTCGGACTCTTCATGGGCGCTTCTTGGATCGCTAATAAGTGGGCGACCTCAGATACCAGCCGAGGAATGCAGTATGCGGGGTTAGGGCTTTATATCGTCGCTGAGGCTATCATATTTTTGCCTCTCCTTTTGATTGCCGTGCGCTTCACCGGACAATCACACCTGGTCGGGCAGGCCGCCATTATAACCTTGGGACTATTTGCTGGTCTCACTTTTGTAGCCTTCACATCCAAGAAAGATTTCTCCTTCCTCGGCGGAGTTTTAAAGATTGGATCCTTCGTTGCAATCGGACTAATCGTAGCATCACTCCTCATGGGCTTTAATCTTGGGATCTGGTTCTCTGGAGCAATGGTCCTCTTTGCTGGAGTTTCTATTCTTTATCAAACTAGTAACATTATCCACAATTACCGCCCAGATCAGCACGTAGCAGCTTCCCTTGGTCTCTTTGCAAGCGTTGCCCTGCTCTTCTGGTATGTTCTG
>Ga0209374_1002183_pt1 | contig 17230 bp, 16 predicted proteins | sample SaaInlLV_DNA_10m_FD_184683 | JGI IMG/M metagenome (GOLD analysis project Ga0209374, IMG submission 184683) | Marine microbial communities from expanding oxygen minimum zones in the Saanich Inlet - SI075_LV_DNA_10m (SPAdes) (version 2) | ecosystem: Environmental > Aquatic > Marine > Unclassified ... | reverse complement strand
TTTCATTCCTTTATATTTCACCATATAGTGAATCAATAAAAGGATAATATGATGAGAATCAACAAAGTTCCCTTTACTATCATAAAGTCCAATTCTATCTGCATCACCATCTGTAGCCAATCCACAATCCAAATCATTGTTTTTCATCAAATCAGAAAACTCTTGTAAATTTCTATGAATTGGCTCAGGAGCAGTTCCTAAAAAACCTGGGTTATCATCACAATGCAATAAAGTAGCATTTGGCAAAAGGCGTTTTACAGCATTCATTCCAGAACCAAACATTGCATCATAAGCAAAATTCATATCAGAATTATTAATAGCATCTAAATCAAAATTAGCCTCAGCATGTTTGCAATACATTTCTTCCAAATCAACATAAATAATTTTTCCTTCAGTAACTAAGATTTCTATGGAAATTGCATCTAAATCAACAGAGTTACTTTCAGGAATTCTATTTTCTACATCAGTAATATCTGCAGGCAATAACGGACCACCAAAATCACCTTTAAGTTTAAATCCATTATATGCAGGTGGATTATGAGAAGCTGTAATTACAACACCCAAAGATGCTTTTTCCTTTACCACACCCAAGGAAACCATTGGAGTAGAAACAAAGCCTTTTGCAATTTTAACCAACACACCTTTTGATGCTAAAACCTTTGCAGCTGTTTCTGCAAACATCTCACCAGAAAAACGGCAATCATGTCCAATAACTACTGAAGGGTTATCATTATTTTCATTTAACCAATCAGCTACAGCAATACTTACTCTTGCTACATTATCGGTAGTATATTCTTTTGCAATGATTGCTCTCCAACCATCTGTTCCAAACTTAATTTTTGTCATTTTACTTGTTTTAAAGGGATGCAAAATTAAAAAATTAACGCATTATTTTCCTCTTATTTAGTGCTTTTTGATATTTACGCGCATTTATAAGGTGCTTAGCGTAGGTTTTTGCAAAATTATGATAGCCGGAAAAGTCTTCTTTTGCACACATAAAAATATATTTATGATTACTTGCATTCAATACTGCATCAATTGAGTTGATAGAGGGAATACAAATAGGACCTGGTGGCAAACCTTTATGTTTATAAGTGTTAAAAGGGGAATCAACTTTTTTATCTTTATTCAGTACTCTTTTGATAGTAAAATCACCCAATGCAAAAATTAAAGTAGGGTCCGATTCCAACTTCATTTTCTTTTTAATTCTGTTCAAATATAAACCAGCAATTTCTGGTCGTTCATCTCTTTTGATGTTTTGCTCTTTTTCAACAATTGATGCTAAAGTAGCCACCTCATAATAATTTAATTTAATTTTATCGGCCTTTGCTTTTCTATCATTATTCCAGAATTTTTGATACTCTTTTAGCATTCTTTTTACAAATTGATCTGCTGAAGTATTCCAATAAAACTCATAAGTATTAGGTATAAAAATACAAGCCACATTATCATCTGATAAACCAAGTTTCTGCTGAAACAAAGTGTCAGAAATATAATGTAATAATGTTAAAGAATCTGCTTCTATTTGATTAGCAATTCTGCCTGCTAATTGTTCTTTTGTTCTCAAATTATTAAAAGTAACTTTTATAGGAGTTTGTCTACCAGAGCGCAATAAATTAATCAATTCATTATTATTTAATGCTCTGTCAATTTTATACCTACCAGGCTTAATATTGTTAGTGTATTTTTTTTGTTTTGCTAACCACTCAAAAGAATTGGAATTAATCAACAATCCATTTTCTGATAAGACCTCAACTACCTTAGTGAAATCAGAAGAAGTTGAAATATAAATATACTTTTCTTTAGTATCTTCAGCAAAAATAATATTAGGATTATATACTCTAGAGTACAATTCATATACCATTCCTCCACCTCCCAAAAGAACTAATACTAAAAATGAAATCAGAAACTTTCTGAACCCTGATTTTTTCTTAAATTTTCTTCTTCTCTTCAAACTATAATTTTTCTAAAATTTGATTGGCTTTATGACCTGGAGCAATTTCCAAAATTTTCTTCAAATAGAACTTCATCAGGATATTTTTATTTTGCATCTGGGCAGAAAGCACCAAATTCTCATAAGCCAAAATATAATCAGGGTCCAATACGATAGCTTGTTTTAACCTTCTATCAGCCATTTCATACTCTCGATTTAAAATATCAATATATCCTAAATTTAAATGAACTTCTTTTATTGTTGGGTTTAACTTTAATGCTTCATGAAAAACTGAGGAAGCAATAGTTTTCTTATTAATATTTAATAAGAAACTACCGTATTTTATTTTATAATCAATTACAAAAGGCATTAAATCTACTGAAATTTTAAAATACAATTCAGCTTGAGTATTCATATTTTGAGATGCAAACACCTCTCCCATTCTGCTGTAAGCCATTGCTAAATCTGACTGAGAATATTTGCTACTATCTACATCATTAGACATTACAAAATTAACAAGTCCTTTTATATCATTTTTAAGATAGTAATACTGAATATAGGAAGTAAAATTATGTTCTGAAATCTGTAAAAATTTAAAAGCAGAATCCAAGTAGAATTGGCTAGATTCAAAACTTTCATAGCGTTTTAAATATGCCTTAGCTTTAGATAGATGAGTTGGATTAGAATTATTAATTGCAAACAAACCTAAAAATGCCCCTTTTTGATTTTTTTCATCAGAAGGAATGGTAATTTTATGATCCGTAATTGCGACATGCATAATATCAGTTGAAGTTGATTTTGGCATATGACACTCAGTGCAATTTTGTGTTTTTTCATCTTTACACACATCATGGCATTGCATACATTTTGCATCAAAATAAGTTGCTTTTAAAGTAGTAACGCTTTTATGCGGATTATGACAAGTGACACAAGTCATTTCAGTATTTTGAAAACAAGCACTTTGCTTCAACCTATCCACATGAGATGCCATAATAAATGAATTATCATGCTCATATTTTGGAAGATAAGTATCCATTACATCACTTAGTTTCATCCCAGGTTTAAAAGAGGTAAAAGTTTTTCTTTCAGCTAAAATTGAAGTCCCCTGCAAATGACATCTTTGACAAACATCAAATTGCAAATCAATTGGCAATTTTGCAGGATTAACAATGGAATAATCAATGTATTTTGAGGTATCAATAATATTCCCAGCCAACTTTTGTTTTATATGAACTTCTCCAGGCCCATGACACCTTTCACAATCAATGCCTTGAGGAATATTATTGTATTTGTTTAAAGAGCCACTTTCATGATTAGGGTGTGCATTATGACAACTCATACATTCCAAGCCAATCTCTCGAGAAAATCGAGTGTTCTGACCATCTTCAAATCCTGGTGGTAGATCAGCTAATTTATCTTGAGTATAATAAGTATATGGCATTTGATGAACATAACCATTTACCTCAAATAAATGAGAATTTGTATGTTGCCCACTTCCTATTTTATAACTAGCTTTTATGATGAGCTGATGAGCTGTATCCTTTCCATTTAAGCGGAATTCTTTTATATACAGACTGTCATTTTTCCAAAATGGCTGGTAGGATAAATTCTTAATACTATCATGGATTGTATGCATTTGACTATTTGCTAATGCACTATGCTCCTTTACTGCAAAATGAAAGGATTTCCCCATTCCTGTTTGCATATAGGAATCATAAATTTCAGCATGACAAGCCCTGCACTGCTCCTTACCAATATATTTTACCGTATCATTATGATTAAGGTAAGTGGTATAAGTACTGACCTCTCCCCTTTGGCAAGCAAATAGTAAACAAGTAACTATCAAAAAAACAATCCTCCTCATTTATTCAACAATTATTCTTTTCTCAACTGTACCATCATCATATATTTCAATAAATGGAGTATTGGGCTGAGGTTTAGTTTGTTTTCCTAATACATCAAATGTATTTTCTAATTTTCTATTAGCATTAAGTGCAGGTATATTAAATGTTGAAGTTGCATTGCCATTTGCATCTGTTTTTATGAGATAGACATCACTAAATCCCCATCCTCCTGTAGTTCCTGTAATGATATATCCTCCATCAGTGGTTTGTTGAACTGATTTACCTTCATCATCATCTGTTCCTCCAAAGGTTTGACTCCACTGTTCTATACCACTTCCATCTGTTTTTATGAGATAGACATTACCTAATCCCCATCCTCCTGTAGTTCCTGTAATGATATATCCTCCATCAGTGGTTTGTTGGACAGATTCACCAACATCTGCTGATACTCCTCCAAAAGTTGTTTCCCATCCTTGCCCAAACCCAATCATAGGTAAGCAAAGTAATATAAGTAGTAGTTTTTTCATAATTTATTTTTTCGCTAATTTAACAAAATACTGTAACTCTTTTTCTTCTTTTTCCAATTCAAAGCCACAAGAGGTAAATAATTTAATACTCCTCAAATTATTTTTCTCAATATTACAATCTAATTTTTTTAGATTTAAAGTTTCAAAAGAATAAATAGACAATAAGTGCAATGCCTCTTTTGCAAAACCTCTTCTTCTGTAATTTTTTGCAATTATTACACCAACACCTGCACTGTTAGTTGTATAGTCAAAAAGGTCAATAAAACCTATTGGAGTATTTTCAAAATCAATAACAAAACGAAACTGCCCAGCATTAGTAATATCTTGTTTAGCATTAGCAATATAATTTGTTAGCTCCTCTTTAGTATACTGTTTATTTTCAGTTCCGTACTTCCAATTCTCTTTATTATTTTCAATTTCAAACAAAAAATCTAAATCAGATAATTGCAAAGGTCGTAACAATATTTTGTCACTTTTTAACATTCAAAATCGCCAGCAAAAACCATACTAGCCTCTCCACTTAACCAAATGTTTTTATACCCACCATTAAACTCTTCAAAACTAACGGTTAACTCGCCACCCTTAGTTTTTACATTTACCAAATTTTCAGCTATGCAATTCGCATAATGCATTGCTAAAGCTGTAGCCACAACACCAGTGCCACAACTTAAAGTTTCCTCCTCCACTCCTCTCTCATAAGTCCTTACCTCAATCTCTGCACTATCTTGTACAAAATTTACATTTATCCCTTCCTTTTTAAAAGGAGCTGAATTTCTTATTCTTCTTCCCTCTTTATTTACATCTATATATTGTAAATCATCAACCATCTCAATATAATGAGGAGAACCAGTATCTAAAACCAAACCATCACCCTCTCCAACAATCTCAGCAACATCTTGCATTTGCAATGCAATTGTATCTCCTAAAAACTGACCTTTATGCTCGCCATCAATAGCCATAAATGTAGTTTCAGTTTTGATGACTTCTAACATTGCTGCAAAATCAATAATGCATCTACCTCCATTACCACACATACTAGATTGATTTCCATCAGAATTGAAATAAATCATCTCAAAATCCAAAGATGGATGGTTTCTTAATAATATCAAACCATCAGCACCAATACCCATTCTTCTTTCACAAAGTGCTGCAATTAACTTATTATCACTAATATCAAAAGTGCTTTCCCTATCATCAATCATGATGAAATCATTACCAGTTCCCTGGTATTTGTAAAATTCTATAATCATGTGGTAAAAGTAGGGGAAATTGTTATTTTAATTTTCATCAAAAATACAAAAAATAAATTTTCTAGTTAAATATAGAACTTATTCAACTCCATTATTTTTATCATTAAGCATAGGAACAAACGAAAACTCTCCATGAGTTGTAATTCTAGTTTCAGTTTCTGATAATTTTTCTATCAAATGCATTACTTGAATATCTCCTTCACCAATTGGAGCTACCATTCTACCTCCAACTTTTAATTGGGCAACTAAATCTTCTGGAATACAAGGAGCGCCACATGTAATAATTATCTTATCGAAAGGTGCGAATTTAGGTAATCCCTTATAACCATCACCATAAACAAAGCGACAATTGTAGCCTAACTTTGGTAAAAATATTTTTGTTTTATTAAATAAATCTCTTTGTCTTTCTATTGTATAAACATCAGCATCCAACAAAGTCAATACTGCTGCCTGATAACCTGAACCTGTACCAACTTCAAGCACTTTATCATAAGGGTTCAAATCTAGTAATTGCGACTGAAAAGCTACAGTATATGGTTGAGAAATAGTTTGACCAGAACCTATAGGGAATGCTTTGTCTTGATATGCAAAATTAACAAATGCAGTATCCAAAAACTGATGCCTAGGAATGCTATTTATCGCACTCAGAACATCAATATTCTTAATGCCTTTTGATGCTAAATGTTGTACTAATTGCTTTCGCAACCCCTGATGTCTAAAACTATCTTTCATTCTTATTTCTCAATCAATCTTTTAAACTATTTTTGAAGAAAATTATTAATCACAAATTAAGACAATAAATAAGTATTTTTAACATTAGATGTTTCTAGAAAATACACAGTAAATTGTTAATACTAAAGATATGAAAAAGACCCTCTATTTCCTTATTGCTATCTCACTTTTCTCTTGTGATAAAGATGATACAACTACTAATGGAGTACCATCATACATTCAAATTGATGAAATTACACTTGATGAAAATTATACTACAAACATTACAGATGCTTGGGTATATATAGACGGAGTTAACAAAGGTGTTTACGAGCTACCTGCTCATTTTCCAGTTTTAAATGATGGAGCTGTTGAAGTCCGTATTTATGCAGGAATTAAGGATAATGGAATTGCATCACAAAGAGTTACTTATCCGTTCTATCACTCTGACACTTCTACAATAAAACTAACAATTGATTCCACAACAATTATTAGCCCTACTGTTGCATTAAAAGAAAATATTGAAGGAATAATTGATAATTTTGATCCATCATATACTTTTAATTATGATACTTGTTTTCAAAAAATATCAGGAGGACCTTACGGAAATTATGGCTCTTTATCATTCTTAGATTCTATTTTTGTTACAGAAATAAATTACAAAGATCACCCGCTTAGTTTTGACAATGTACCCCAACAAGGATCAGCAACTTACCTTGAATTAGATTATAAAAGTGAAAGTGAATTTTTAGTTGGAATGTATATTAATTTTCCTAATACACCAACTTTACAAAAAGACCTTCTCTGGATAAACCCTAAAGATGATTGGAATAAAATATATGTAAATTTAACCCAAACGGTTAGTGAGGCAATTGGTGCTGAAAGTTTCTCTGTTTTTATAAGAATGCAGAGAGATAACTTCTCAGAAGAAAAAAGACTAGATTTTGATAATATTAGAATTGTTCATTACAAAAAATAATTTCTACAGCTATAATCTTATCTTATAAGACTAATTATATTTGCCAAAAATTAAAAAAACAAAAAATGAAAAATATTACAGTAATTGGTGCAGGAACTATGGGTAATGGAATTGCTCATACTTTTGCTCAAAAAGATTTTAATGTAAATTTAGTAGATATCTCTGCTGATGCTTTAGAAAGAGCTATAGCTACTATCAGTAAAAACTTGGACCGTATGGTTAAGAAAGAAAGAATTACTGAAGATGATAAAAACAATACTTTATCAAACATTACTACTTACACAGACATTAAAGAAGGTGTAAAGGGTGTAGATTTAGTTGTTGAGGCTGCAACTGAAAATATTGACCTCAAACTTAAAATATTTAAGCAGTTAGATGAAATCTGTGATACTAATACTTTATTAGCAACTAATACTTCATCTATCTCAATAACAAAAATTGCAGCTGTAACAAATCGACCTACCCAAGTTATTGGAATGCATTTTATGAATCCTGTCCCTGTCATGAAGTTAGTAGAGGTAATTAGAGGATATGCTACTTCTGATAAAGTTACTGAAAGAGTTATGGAAATGAGTAGAACTTTAGGGAAATCACCTGTTGAAGTTAACGACTACCCTGGTTTTGTTGCTAATAGAATTTTAATGCCAATGATAAATGAATCAATTGAGACATTATTTCAAGGAGTTGCGGGTGTTGAAGAAATTGACACTGTAATGATGCTAGGAATGGCTCATCCAATGGGTCCATTACATTTAGCTGATTTTATTGGACTTGATGTGTGTTTATCAATTTTAGAAGTGATGCATGAAGGATTTGGAAATCCTAAATATGCTCCTAACCCACTTTTAGTAAATATGGTTACTGCAGGTAAATTAGGAATTAAATCAGGGGAAGGTTTTTATAATTATTCTGAAGGACCTAGAAACAAAAAAGTAGCAGAACAGTTTGTACAGTAAGAAGAAATCAAATCAATATCTGATAAGAAAACGGGCTTATGCCCGTTTTTTTTGTGCCCAGAGCGGGAGTCGAACCCGCACGTCCTTAGGACACATGACCCTCAATCATGCCTGTCTACCAATTTCAGCACCTGGGCTTAGGCTTACAAAAGTAAAAAAAATCCCGCTAATGCGGGATTTATTTCAATTTGTGACCTGGCTGGGGCTCGAACCCAGGACCCCCTCATTAAAAGTGAGGTGCTCTACCAACTGAGCTACCAGGTCATTCAAAATCGGCTGCAAATATATTACTTTTAATTAATCAGAAAATATTTTGACAAAAAAAAATTAATAAATAATTCTTTCCTTAAAACAGTCTGTTTTTATTCTGAAAAATTCAGTTAATTTGCGTCAATAAACAATACATAAATATGCTGTATCTTATTGGTTTTATGGGGGTAGGAAAAACAACTATAGGAAAGCAAATTGCTGCTTTTAATAAAGTTGTTTTTATTGATACAGACAGTCAGATTGAAAAAGAAACATCTAAAAGTATCAAAGAAATATTTGAAACTGATGGTGAAATTGCTTTTAGAAAATTGGAAACTGATACAATTCGTTCAATTAATAGAAAGGCTATTATTGCCTGTGGTGGCGGACTACCTGCTCATAATAACAATATAGAATACCTTAAACACAAAGGGACAGTTATCTACTTAAAGGCATCAACAGAGACATTAATCAAAAGATTAGAGAAAAATAAAAATAAGAGGCCATTAATCAGTAAATTAACAAATGATAAGCTGTTAGAATTTATACGCAAGATACTTAAAGAAAGGGAGGAAACCTATAAGCAAGCAGATTACACAATTGAAACTGATAACAAAACAGTAAAGGAAGTTTTAAGAGAGATAAATTCCCTGCTCCTCACCATCTAATTTTACATTTACATATTCTTTTAAAGTAGTCGCTAAAGACAGACCAACATAGTCAGCCTTTATTGGAAAACGATTATGTGTTCTATCAACCAAAACAACTGTTGAAAGTTTTAATATTGGTGTAGTTAAAAAATGCTTAGCTGCATACATTAAAGTTTTTCCTGAATTTAGTACATCATCAATCAAAACTACAACCTTATTAGAGTAATCTACTTCATCTAAAGTTGTACTTATTTCTTTTTGATAAGGATTATCTTTATCTAAACTAATAGTGCCAATTTTTGTTCTGATTGAAGATATCTCATTAATCACCTCAGACAACTGATTTGCCAACGCTTCTCCTCTACCTGAAACACCAACAATAATAATTTCTTTTTCAAGCAAATTATTCTCGTAAACCTCCCATGCCAATCTGTTTATTTTTTGACTTATCCCTACTGAATCTAGGATTTTAGTTTTGGTATTCATACTTGCAAATGTATTTATTTTCTCTTTAATATCATATATTTGCCTAAATTAAAACTTAATATGATGAAAAAACATTTACTTATTATTCCCGTTAGTATTGTTCTAGCAATATTCTTTTATCCAACAACTTCTAACTCCAATTCTACAGGTTCAGTAGGAGGGAAAACAGGATCTCCAATGGATGGCGCAAATTGTACGCAGTGCCATGGTGCACAACAAGGACAAGGCGCTACAATTACAACAGATATTCCTTCAACTGGATATGAACCTGGAAATATATACAATATAACAGCAACAATGAATAGTGGATTAGGCTTTGGAGATCCTAAAGGTTTTGAAGTGACTTGTGAAGAAAATACCAATAATACAAAGGCTGGGTTATTTGGAACATCCGATCCAATAAATACACAATTTACTAATAATAGTAATGCGGTAACACATACTGCAGCAGGAAATAGCCTGAATACTTGGAATCTTACTTGGGAAGCACCTATAGCAGGAACAGGTGATATTACTTTTTATGGTGCTTTTATTGAAGCAGGTTACCCTATAGGCAACAACCAAGGTGATCTTTTTAATTCTACCACAGTAAGTTTTAATGAGGCAATAGTTAATTCTACAATAAATTTATCTGAAGAAAATAATTTTACATTTAATTCAGCAAACAATACAATTGAAGCAATGAAAACTGTTTCAATGTATGATATAAGTGGAAAACTAGTGCTTTCAACTAATGAAAAATTTACAACTATTTCTCATTTAAATAAAGGAGTTTATATACTTAAATCAGAAAATAAAATACAAAAAATTATTATCAAATAAAACTAATCCTTAGCAAAACCCTAAAGGGTATCGCCCTGCGATTAATTTTCAATAATCTCAAATTCAGTTCTTCTGTTTAAGGCTCTACCTTCAGCAGTATTATTAGAATCAACAGGCTTAGATTGTCCGTAACCTTTTGCGGACAATCTTTTTTTATCTACTCCTTTTCCTACTAGATAATTTACCACTGCATCCGCTCGCCTTTGAGAGAGCAATTCATTAAAGGATACTGAACCAATATTATCCGTATGACCAGATATTTCTATTTTTAAAGATGTAATATCCGAAAGTAATGCAACTAGCCTATCAAGCTCTGCATATGAATCAGATTTTACATCCCATTTTCCAGAATTAAAAAACACATTTCTAAGTGCAATGTTACTTCCAACTTTAATATTCTTTAGCTCAATATCTTTATTTACTAAGTTAAAACCATCTCCTTTAGGTAAATCAAAATTTTCCGAATGAAATAAATACCCCTCAGCAGCAACAGAAATTCCATAATTTTTTCCTGCAGGAAGTGATAATAAAAATTTACCTGTTGAACTATTTGATTTTAGTGAAGTGTAAACTTCTCCAGTAGAATTGATTGTAATCTCAATATCAGCCGCAATAGAATTTTTAGTAATTGCATCTAATATCTTACCTTTGAATACAGTTAAAGATTTCTCTTCAACGGTAATTGGTTCAGCAACTGAATTATCAGAAACAGGGCTTGCAATACTAGCCATTAACTGATCTTCAAAATCAGCAGTCATTGGCTTATCTGCGCCCCAATAAGTTACCTTATAAATATCTAAACCACCCTTACCTCCAGCTCTATTTGAAGCAATAAAAGCATATCTTCCACTAGCAGTAGCACTGTAAAATAAATCATCATAAGGAGTATTAATAGGATAACCCAAATTAATTGGCTTTCCCCAATGCCCCAAATCATCAACATAAGAAACAAAAATATCGTAGCCACCTAAAGTATTATGCCCTTTAGATGAAAAATACATTGTCTTGCCATCGGGGTGAATATAAACTGAACCCTCCTGAAATTTTGTATTCACAACACCAGCACTTTGTCCTTTTCCCCAAATATTTCTCTCTCGATTCATTACACCAGAAAAATAGATATTTTTATTTCCGCTATGTCCTCCATCTGTAATGTAATAAACTTTTATATCTGGAGGATCATAAGATGCAAAAGTTTCATTTTTATCAGTATTTCCTCCCCTAGATTTCATACCCATTTTTCTATTTACTTCACCCCAATATTTTCCGTTTAATTCTGATTCATAAACATCAGTATTTCCATCTTCTTTTTTAAAAATAAGTAGTCTTTGCCCATCATAAGAAAGACCACCAGAAACATCATCAGAACTAGAGTTTAAATCAGATAAAGGGAAAATCGATTTAAATTTCCTGCTTTTTTTATTTGAATAATAAATATCCTGATCATAAACACCAATATTATTTGCAGGATTTTCATTAGGTCTGTTTGACGTGAAAATCAGTAAATCACCATCAGCACTTAAGCACGGACTCCAATCATCATACTCAGTATTCAATGATAAGTTATCTACCCAGATTCTATGAGTTTGTGATAAAACATCAACAGACAAATTACATTCTTTAATATATTTTTTTGCTAGCATCTCAAAAAGCTCCAACTCTTTCTTTTTGGCTGAATTTCTAAAAAGTTCAAATTGCTCAATAGCGTTTCCGAATTCACCATCTAACTGTAAACACATACCTTTATAAAACAAAAAATCATTTGGAAAATCATTAGAAAGGCTAGCTGCTTTTTTCAGATAAGAAAAAGCATTCTCTTTATTATTAGTAAACAACATACAGCTTCCAATTTTATAATTTAACTCAGCATTATTAGGGTTAAAACTTTGTGCCTTTTGATAATAAAAAACAGCTTGACTATAGAGTAGTTCAGCATCATGCATTGCCAACATTTCAATTATTGCATTATCACGAAAATTATCAGCAAATTTAATATTCTCTTTTGCAAGTTCTAAACCTTCTTTATCTGATTTAAAATTAGAATTTCTAAATTCAATATTTTGTGCAAAAGTTGATTGAGAAAAAAAAATCCCAACTACTAATAGTGCAATGTTCTTCATCTTATTCACAATCATTCCCTAAATATTTATTAGCCATCTTTATTCCTAATTCTTTTGCCTTACTCCAATCATTACAAGCCCCATCTTCATTTCTAGTCATTTGCCTAGTAATTCCTCTATTTAAATATGCTTTAGCATAATTACTATTCAGTTTTATAGCTATATCAAAATCAGCAAGGGCTTTAGTGTATTTTTTATTTTGATGATGTAAAACCCCTCTATTATTATAAGCGGGAGCGTATCTATCATCAAGTGAAATTGCTTTTTCAATATCAGATAAAGCCTCTATTGAATTTCCTAAATCAATTTGCAAACTTCCTCTATTATTATAAGCTAAAGCATAATTGATATCTTTAGAAATTGCTAAAGTATAATAGCTCAATGCTTTTTCGTTATTTCCACTCTTTCTATAAGTGCTTGCAAGATTATTATAAACAAAAGCCAAGTCAGAATTAAGAGTTATTGCTAAAAAGTAATCATTAATTGCATCATCATATTTCTCTTTCTTCCTATAACAAGATGCTCTATCATTAAAAGTTCTTGCATCTTTGTTGATCTCAATTGAAGATGAAAAAGAAGCAATAGCTTTATCTATATTATCATCTAGGTAATATAAAACACCAATCTCATAATATGCTTTATACTGTTGACTATCTAATTTAATGATAGAATCATAAGTAGTTAATGCTGATTTTTGATCAGATACAGATTGAATTTTAGCAATTCTATATAATGGCTCGTAATTTAAAGAATCTAAAGCAAATGCAGAATTATAATCATTTATTGCCAATTCATTATTTGGACCCGCATAACACTTAGCTCGCTCCAAATATGCAGAAGAAAAAGAAGAATCAATATTTATAGCATTAGTAAAACATATAATCGCCTGCTCAAACTCTTCATTTTTCACAAATTGAAGCCCTTGATTATATGCTTTTCTTGAGCCAGAGAGCTGTTGATTTTGGTTATTTAAAGCATTAATTGAATCAGTAAAAAGTTGTTCTGAATTAGTTAAAGTAGAGTCAATAACAATACTATCTGTAGCTTGAGAGTAAGAAAATTCACAAGTAAAAACAGCAAATAAGAAAATGATAACTTTGTATTTCATATCAATATTTTAAAAGTGAAAACTACAAATTAAACATCCTAATATTTAAGCTATTTGCAAGATTATTAACTGTAATTATCAACATTATATTAACCATTTTTAACTAAATTTGATAGATTCAATTTTATAATACTACTTAAATAAGTATGTAAACTATAACTTTATCAAAGTTATATAACTATACTGAGTATATGAAGATTATAGCATCATCATGACAGCATGTCATGTGCTGTTTTGCAGTGTTTTTACAATTTTATTTACAATTTTTGATTTTGTATTTTTGCAAAATGAGAATTGACATCATAACAATATTTCCAGATTTTTTTAATCATTTTTTTGAGTACTCAATTTTAAAAAAGGCACAAGAAAAAGGGAAGGCTGAAATCAAAATCCACAACCTTAGAGACTACTCTTCTAACAAACAAAAAAGTGTTGACGACTATCAATTTGGTGGAGGAGCCGGAATGGTGATGAACATACAGCCTATTGACGATTTAATTACTAAACTAAAATCAGAACGAAAGTATGATGAAGTTATTTACATGACCCCTGATGGTGAAAAACTAAATCAGCAAATGTGCAATACACTTTCTTTGCATAAAAATATCATCATACTATGCGGACATTATAAAGGTATTGATGAAAGAGCTAGAGAATTACACATCACAAAAGAGATAAGCATAGGTGACTTTGTACTTACTGGAGGAGAGGCTGCTGCTGCAATTTTATCTGATGCAGTAATCCGATTAATTCCAGGAGTAATCAATGACGAAACATCAGCATTAAGCGATTCTTTTCAAGACAATCTTCTTGCGCCACCAATATACACGCGTCCCTCCAACTACAATGGAATGAAAGTTCCAGAGGTATTACTTTCTGGAAATGAGAAACTTATAGCATCATGGAGAGAGAATGAGGCACTAAAAAGAACAACTAAAAGAAGACCTGATTTATTAGAATAATATTTTGTTTTAATTATTTCTAATAAAAAAATATCCGTAATATTGCAAACCAATTTTCAAACCTAATAACTAGAAAAATGAACATTACTGAAACTATCGCTAAAGAGCTTAATGCAGCAAAAGAATTACCTTCTTTCAAAGCTGGAGATACTATAACAGTGTATTACACAATTAAAGAGGGAGATAAGGAAAGAACTCAGCTTTTTAAAGGAGATGTAATCCAAAGAAAAGGAACTGGAGGAACTGAAACTTTTACAATAAGAAAAATTTCTCACTCAGTAGGAGTTGAAAGAATTTTCCCTATAAACTCACCTTTAATTGAAAAGATTGAAGTAAACAAGCAAGGTAGAGTAAGAAGAGCAAGAATTTACTACTTAAGAGAGTTAACTGGTAAAAAAGCTAGAATTAAAGAGGTTAGATAATCTCCAAATAAATATACAATAATGAATCCTGCTATATGCAGGATTTTTTATTTCCTAATAATTTTAAATTCAGTTCTTCTATTAGCCCCCCTACTCTTTTCATCTTTGTTAGGCTCTATCGGATGTAACTCCCCAAATCCATTAAACTTTATCCTATCAGCTGAAATTCCATTTGTTAGAATTAAATCCCTAACAGCACTAGCTCTATTTTCTGACAATATCTGATTATCATTAAAATCACCAATATCATCAGTAAATCCGTTAATTTCAATAACTAAACTATTATTCAGCTTAAGATAGGAAGAAAACTCAATTAATATTTCCTGAGCCAAATCATTTATCTCATAAGAATTAGTTGAGAAATAAATATTTGAAATATTAAATGACTTTCCTTTTTCAAGAGATTGTAATTCAATATTTAAATCAGTGGGAGAAATAAAGGAAGTATCATCAGATGCAACAAAAGTAGAATTAAAAGCAAATCCCTCCTTTTTAACAGTAATCAAAACATCAGCATCATCCCCTAAAGTTAAAGAAGAAACATAAGTTCCAGCATCAACCTTTACAGTAGTAACTTTATTTGTTTTAAGGTTCTTAATTTCTAACTCAACATCCTCCAAAACCTGCCCATTTTCATCCATCAATTCTCCTTTTAAAAACAGTACTCTTTCAGGCTTTGCACTATCATGTAAAGGAAAAGAGTAAATATCCCAACCTCCTACTCCATCCAAGTGATTTGAAGCAAAATAAGCGGTATTTCCATCTGTACTTACAAAAAGGGAAATCTCATCAGCCACTGAATTAATAGGATAACCAATATTCTGAGGTTTCCCCCAATTACCTAAAGAATCCTTTCTGCTATAAAAAATATCAAAACCTCCTAAAGTTGGAAAATTCTGAGAAGCAAAAAACAATGTCTTACCATCAGTATGTAAATATGGAGATTTCTCATTCTCACTACTATTGATATTGCTCCCCAAATTTTTGGAAGCAGTCCACACGCCATTTAGGAGCTGAATTTCATACAAATCAATTTTACCATATCCTCCTTTTCTATCACTAGCAAAAATAATCGTTTTACCATCTGACGAAACTGTGGGTTGCGACTCCCAACTATCAATTTTAGAAATATTTTTAGAGAAAGTTTGTACTTCTGACCAAGAACCATCTTGATTAAAAACATAATAGATATCACAATTTTTATAACCTCCTGGTGTTAAAGAACATTTTGTATAATACAATATCTTATTATCGATAGTAATTGATGCACCACCCTCATTAGATTCCATATTAAACGGATAATCTAAAGCACTTCCAACTTCAAATGTTTTATTTTCTTTTTTACTCCAAGTAAATTCTTCTACTATTGTTGAAGTTATAGATTGCTTACTCTTTTTCTCTAACCTTCTTGTAAAAAAAGAAAGCTCTTGATCAGGAGAAATAATCGGTAAATATTCATCAAACTCAGTAGAAATACCCTTAACAATATTTGGATTAAATTTTACTGGATTATTTATAATTTCAGCAAGAACTATTGCTTTAGAGTATAGCAAAACAGCATCAGAATAATAAGGATCACCAATTTCTAATTCTATGCACTTTTTAAGATAAATATCTGCATTTACATAATCCTTACGATTAAAAGCAATCTCTCCTAAAAAATAGTACGCTTTAGGAAAGTTATCAGGACAAATATCAATAGCCTTTAAAGCTTCAGTCTCTGACTCAAAATAGGCTTCTTTAACCCAAAGTATTTCTGCTTTTAACGCATAGAAAACTGCAAACTCCTCTTTTCCTCTTAACTCATCAAAAGCATCATAAAAAGCTCTATTTTCAATTAATCTCTCAATCTTCTGCACTAACTTCTTATCTTTTCTTTTTTCAGGAAAACATTCTTGAGCCATTAATAAATGACCCATAAATAAAAGGTAAATTAGAATATATCTTTGCAAAGTTTAACTCATTAATTCTTCTTCAGTAACTTGGCGCAACTCACCCTCAGTAGAAGCCACAACAGTTGCCACAGTAGCATCACCCGTAACATTCACAACTGTACGCATCATATCTAGTATTCTATCCACACCAAAAATAAGCGCAAGGCCTTCAGTAGGCACATTAATTGCACCTAAAACAATTACTAACATAACCATACCAGCACCTGGGACAGCAGCTGCACCAATAGATGCTAAAGTTGCGGTAAGCACAATTGTT
>Ga0209374_1002176_pt1 | contig 17285 bp, 27 predicted proteins | sample SaaInlLV_DNA_10m_FD_184683 | JGI IMG/M metagenome (GOLD analysis project Ga0209374, IMG submission 184683) | Marine microbial communities from expanding oxygen minimum zones in the Saanich Inlet - SI075_LV_DNA_10m (SPAdes) (version 2) | ecosystem: Environmental > Aquatic > Marine > Unclassified ... | reverse complement strand
AAAATTGTTTGTGTTGGTAATTAACCTTTTGGGTTAAAGATACATTCAGATTTTCATTTTCTTTATTTTGTGGAACAAAATGCCCCCACTATTGCTTTATCATTCTCAGACGCTTTATTATCTAATATTATATGAACCTCTTTACCATCAATTTCCATCTTTAATTGACTTATGAGACCCCCCTCGTAATCTGAAGTACTTGCCTTTTGACATGCAATTTTAATTGTTTTGTCCTGATACATTGTAACACCTTCATTTAATATTTTCTTTACAATTCTTTTTAAATCTGACTCCGTTAGATTAATTGTTTTACCGTTTTTCTTAATTTTCATTTTAATATTTTTTATAATAATTTTATTGTCTTTAATATAAATATAATGATATAATAAAAAGAGAATAAATAAGGGCTGGGATGTCAGAAAGATTAACCACCTAATTAATTATTGACCATAAAAAACCCCACCTGTTTAGGGTGAGGGTCTTAAAATTCATAATCAGTTACGTATACACTATTTAGATAAGTGAAATACTAAAAGTATCTCCTTGACCAATAGTATCTAAGACATCTAACCCTTCAACTACAGTACCAAACGCGGTATGTTGTCCGTCTAAATGCTGTGTCCCTTGTCGGTTATGACAAATAAAGAATTGAGAACTACCCGTGTTTGGTCCCGCATGAGCCATCGATAATGTTCCTCTATCATGTCGTTGTTTGTCCGCCCCTCTATGTTCACACATTATTTTAGTTCCTGAACCACCAGTACCGTTACCTTGTGGGCATCCGCCCTGTACCATGAAGTTTGGTATTACTCTGTGGAATTTCATATTATTATAAAATCCTTCACTAATTAGTTTTGTAAAGTTAGCAACTGTCTTTGGTGTTGCGTCATTAAATAGTTCGGCAACCATGTCACCTTTACTTGTTGTAAATTTTACTTTCATTTGTTTTGTTTAAGTTATTATCTTTTATTGTGTATAATCCATTAATCCCACCATCCTCGGATGTTATGAGATATAAATTCCCATACTAATTTCTCAGCACGTTTCTGTTTATCTTGGGATTGTTTAAATAATTTATCGAAGGTCTCTTTAACTTCATCCTTATTTTCCCACTTCTCATATTCGTATGTAAGATATGAAGATTCATCTCCTCGTCCAGCATCTTCAAAATTCCAATCTAGTACGTTGTCACCGTATATTGATTTCATTTGTTCTTGATACTCTGACCCGTATTCTTCATCGTAAACCTTATCAAGAAGTTCAATAGCGGTTTTAATTCTCCTAGCTCTACTATTAGCGTTTACTGTGATTGTGTTAGGAGAAGACATAAATTTCTCAGTACGTATTAATTGATACCTAAATAAATTAATCGCATAACTATAATCAAAATCATATCCTTTCCAAATCATTGGTAGGAAATCTATTACTCTTTTGATTTGTCTATATTTTCTTTTAAACCAGTACACCATAATCATAATGATAGTAAATACATTTGTAATAAACAACAAAAACCCCCACATTTCTGTGAGGGTCTTAATTTTAATTTATTTTTATTAATTTTATCCCGCTCTATAACAAAGTAATTCGGTCGCTTCAATTTCTTCTCCAGGTTTACCTATCCTATACAAACCTGTTTCGGGTTCTTGGACTAATTGAGGACCACCTGTTATTTGAACATGGTGAGTTGATGTCCCATTCCAATAGAAGGTTGGACAAACTGATTCAGTCATGTCCTCTCCTAAGGTTTGTTTTAAATCATCAGAAGAAAATGCTTCCATATCAGCTCTATCAAGAGAACCTAACCAATTTTCTAAACCATCTTCAAAGTAAACTTTCATTACATCTTCTCCGGGGAAAAAAGGTTTATTACCATTAACTTGTGTCAATTCAGTGTGGTCTTGAGCATCTCCAACTACAACGGCCCATACTTGGTAATTTCCTACATATAATGAACCAGAGTTCCATTCTTTTGTTTCTCCTGGTTTAAGTACACCCTTTTTGGAAGGGTAATTATCGTCTTTTGGTTGTTCGTAAACTGCGTAACAAACAGGAACCTTTGTGCTATTTGTAACTTTAAAATGTGGTGTCGACATAATTTTTTTGTTTTTTAATTTTTATTTTTATTTTAGATTTGTTCTTCAGCCGTAACAACAAGGTTTGAAAGTTTCCAACCTCCACCATCGCCACATAGAGTTCCCCATCCACATTCACCACCACTGTTCTTGTACCAATTTGGGTCATTAGTACCAGGTGACCAATCATCATGGTATGATGGAGTAAACCACCAACCAACATTCATAGCATCTTTTAACTTACTCATATCCAAATCACTCGGAGTGTATGGGTATGAAGGTTCAGTCATATCAAATACTTTTACACTGTCACCATCTTGAGATAAAGTGATAATCATATTTGTATAGTCCTCATCGAAATCTACAACCATATGGAATGGTTTGTTAGGGTCAATTTTACCCACTAAACTATGTACACCCGCATTACCTGATGCCGATTGCATTTCATCCCACTGCCAACAATCTGTGTTCGCAGCCTCAGTATAAGAAACCTCGTATCTTTGAGGTCCACCCTTACCATCAGCTAAGTGTAAAGTGTGCTGGAACATTTTCTGACCGTTAGTCTCTAAGAAATCAATCTCTTGACAAAATGGACATGGATATCCAGGTTGACCTGTTGATGGTGTAAACTCAGCGTCACAGTAATTTCCATCACCTAATGGTTGTTTGTCACTACTAACCGCATAAAACGCGGCATTCAACCAATCACCAGTAAAACCTTCTCTTTGAGCCATCGGTGATAAATCAATGTCAACTTCAATCTTTGAGATGTTTTTATATCCATTCTTAGAACATACTCTTCCCGCTCTAACGTCACCCGCAGAACCGAAGTCTACGCCACCAACACTTACAATAGGATTGTTACTACATTTTTGGTAGTCCACATCAAATTCAACAGTATATGTGTTATCAGACACTGAACCTTCAGGACAAATACATGGGTCAGTAAATGGGCAAGGACACCCCTCTAAACCTACAGGTGTAACTTTACCTGTGGTAGCATCCACACTTACAAAACCTTTACTAGTAGTAAAAATATATTGTGCTACGTTGAAACCCGGTTCCAATGGTCTTCTTAATACAACCTCAGACCAATCAGCCACACCTTCAACTCCTGTACCATATCCCGCATCCAATAATAATTGTTCAGCATCTTCTAATGTAAGTTTTACAGGTAGTTTTATCACCTCATCTTCCATAAATGGAGAGTCAATAACCTTAGACTTTGTCTTTCCATTAGAATCACACAATACTTCAATAGTGGTATTGTTAACTCCAGCGAATACCGATTTAACACCCGTTAATTCTTTAGTTGCAGTTGATTCATAAAATAAAGCGGTAGTATCAATACTTTTTGCCGCTTCCTGTGTTTGATTTACCATCTCATTGAAAGTTAAATCGTTTTGTTGAGTACATCCAATTAAGAGTAATCCCAACATCATTGTTAATAGTTTTTTCATTTTTGTTTTTTTGTTTTATCTTTATTTATTATATTACCGTACTCATCACATAAAGGTGCGGTTATAATTTCATAAATTATAAATATCCATGAAATTAAGAATGAACCTATGATTATTTTGATTAACATATTATTCTATTTTTCCGTATTCTTTTTTTCGTTTATATCAAAATTCTCCTTCTCATAACCCTCTATATCATTGTAAGCATAAGTCTCAAAATTAGGATTTGTTTCAACCCAAGTTTTATATTCATATTGGTTATTTTTATTAACAAATATCTCATTAACTCTTAATTTTCTTTCTTCTAATTCCATCAACTGTTGATGTAAGTATTCCCTTTGTTCTCTATATTCAGGTTTATAAGCTAAATTATGTAATTCCTCAATATCGTTAACTAAGTCGTATAACTCATATTCTTTTTGATATCTACCTAATGAATCGAAATAATATGTGTACTTCCAATCGTGTGTACGGATTGCCCTTAATCTATTAGTTGCTTTAACAGAAGATGGTAAATTATTCGAACCCGACTTAGTATCATCAAAAGTAAATAATATAGAATCTTGAACTGATTTACCTTCCTCAATTATTGGTATTAAACTCTCACCTCTAGCGTTACTGTCTTTAGGTACACCAACAATCTCAGATATCGTTGGGAATATATCAATAAGTGTTGCTAATTCATCTGACGATTCTTTTTTGTTAAACACAATAGGGTTTGATATCACCATAGGTATTCTTAACGCTTCTTCATAAGCAACAAAAGCCTTTTGTCTCATACCACCATGTGACATCCCCATCTCTCCGTGGTCCGCCAATCTTATAACTACCGCATCATCAGCGAGTCTACTACCTTTGGTATCATCATAAAGTACATCAATAAATTTACCAATTTCACCATCAATCTTAGTTAGTAGGTATGCGTAAAAATTTAAGTAATTCAATTTCATATCATCATTTCGTAAGACACCTAATAAACCATCGGCAGCAATGTTTGTTTGTAATTGAGCCATAGGTTTACCATTTTTAAGTAATTGTTCCGTAACTGTAGGTGGTAAGTCGGTAATAGTTCTACCAGTATATTCATCGGGAGTATAACCAAATTGTACTGACTTTGGATAACCTAACACATCATGAGGATTTACTAAACTTAATACTAAACAATAAGGTTTTCTTGGTTCACCTTTTTGTCTACTGATTCTTACCTGTTCTAAATATTCTATACCTTCTTTCACATACCTCGCATCAGCATTTGGATAACCCCCACCAAAGTTTTCAGGTTTCGCGTCTTCACCCGCATCAGGTCCAACCCAACCTTTAAACCCATAAAGTGATATTTCTTTAGCTAATGGGTCACCACCATCCGCACCTTTACTTAAATGCCATTTACCTCTGTATTGTACATCGTAACCGATACTATCTAACATCTTACCAATGTTATTACTTTTATTATTTAATTGTATTTCACCAGGTGAGTATATACCACCTGTTGTTAAGGTTTCAGTACATTGATGTTGTGATGGGTACGTACCAGTAAATAAAGTAGCTCTACTCGGTGTACACATACAACTATTACAGAAAGCTTTATCAAATGTGAAACCATTATCTTTTAATTTAGTTAGTGTTGGTAAATTTTCTTGTTCCCATCCTTCAGGAAAGTATTGAGTGGCTCTCTCTTGGTCTGTTATTATTATTACTATATCAGGTTTATCAACAAGTAATTCTTTAAATTTGTTTTGTTTTTTCATGATGTATTTTTTTAAAAAGTATTAAATAAGATACTTTAGTGTATAGTTAATTGTTTATTTATACTTATTACTAACTAAAATTAAAGGATATGGCACACCCTATTTTACATTCTAAATCATCCGCTAAAAAGTTTGGTGGGAAACCTGAAGATTATTTACATATACATAATTGGTTTGATGAAACTAAATCATGGATTGGAACATCTTTTCATCGAATATTTAGACACCATTCAGAAGGTATCTTTGAATGTGAGAAAACCTTTGGTGAGTCATTCTTAAATTCAGACGGTAAAGAAGTTTTTGTTCGTTACATAGGTGAACAACACGTTAAAGAAGATTGTAATAACTATATTCCATCAGCAAAAGAATGGGTAGATGCTTTAAATAATAAAGAAAAACCCTTATGGATGATGAAAACTATGAAATTAAAGTTTACTGACTAATATTTATATATAAAAACTATCATGGAACAGAAATACAAAGTACTATTTAATTTAATTAATCCGGCATTCTTAAAATCAGGGTGTAAAAAGGCCGTTATGGAGTTTGATGAAGCCTTCTCAATCTATCAAGATGGGTATTATTGTGGTTATCAAAATAGTGGTAGTCCAAAAAGTTTCTTAATTCCTATTGAACGTGAACTTAGTGAGTATGTTGAAGAGGCTGTCGGTGATAATACTTGGCACGAAGAGACAGGTAGTGAATACTACACTTATGAAGTTGAAATTAACTCTGAATATAGAAGTGTTGAAATATTCGGAACCTACACAGTTTACGGTACCGAACCCATTAATGAAGTAGTAATAGATGAGGAAGAAGAACCAGAAGAATTTAAACCTATCTTTGACTACTTAGAGGAAGTGGGTTCAGACATAGTAGAAGTCAATGTAGATGCTGGTGGTGATAGTGGGTGGATTCACGATACAAACGATGACATTAATGGTCAGTCTATACAAACTTCAGACCAAATGGAAGAAGTATGTTATAGACTATTAAGCCAACATCCTGGATGGGAAATTAATGAAGGTTCTCATGCTAAATTCACATTCGACCCACATAGACGTATTTTGATATGGGAATTCGCTTACAATACTGAAGAACAGGCAAGAGAATTAGTGTCTTCTGAAAAGTTTTAAGTTAATTTTTCACCAATTTTATCACCAAACATTAACTCACGTTTCCACTTTAAATCTTTGGATTTATAACTGAGGTAACTCTCCACACCTGAAATTAATGCCCCTTCAAACGTATCGTAATCCAAATCAGAAACACCTAAGTTAGTTTCGTCACAAAGAATATCCTCCTCCTGTCCAAAATCATTTAAGTCTATAACTGAGTAATAATAAGAAAGTTCAGGACCTTCGCTCGCATCTCTAAAAGGTAAGGCGGTAATATAAATGTGTTGGTTACGTAACCACGATAAAACATCATCCATATCAGGATATTTGTTCAAAGCGGTAACATCACCGACTTTTACGGTCTCAAAGGGGTAAACACATGTTTGTAGGTAGTTGAAGATTGTTTCAGTAATTCGCATAAGATTATTTATTTTCTACAAACTTAAAATAAAAAATGGAATTAATCAACTTTTCTTCGCTCAATATTAAATTCCTCTTCCATAACAACATTATAATCTATACTATCTGAATCTAAACCATAAGAATGAGTTATACTATCCACATAATCTCTAAGTACATCACCAATTTCATAACCTATTTCATCCAAAACACCCTTAACACTCTCAGGTACATTATCGTTATTACTCCATAAATCACCTAACATATAAGTTTCACCATCATTCATTAAAGTTACAGATGAGTTTTCACCATTAATTGTAACCATAACATCATAATACGCGACATATTCTGAGTTATCCGATAATATATGATTGGTTTGACCCGTATAGATATCCATAGTTACCTCACTAATAATTCCCTCAATCTCATAACCTGCTTGAGTATAATTAAATGGCTCACCAACCTTTAACTCTTTTTTAATTTTCTCGTAAACATTATAAATTCCACCAAAGTATTCAATCTTATATGTTAATATTTTTTCTCTATCCTCCCTATTAGAACTGTCTAAACCTAAGTAATGGTAAATAGGTGTAGATTCAACACCTTTGTCGTCCCAATACTTAAATAATAAATCTTTTTGTTTTTCGTTTTCCTGTAACGATTCCTCTTCCTTTGAGAAATAATCTTTATTCTTAATAAGAAAATCGTAGAAATATTCTAATGGTAATTGTTTTTTTGTTCCTTCATACTTTTGTGATAAGTCTTGATATACTTCATCTAACATACCTAACTTTAAACCTTTAACTAAGTTACTAAATATGTCAGCAAATAGAGCAAACATTTTTATGTCAACACCACTGTATCGTTCGTGAACTATATTTTCTAAGAGTTTAAGTAGTTTCATTACAGATAAATATATCTAAAATGTAGTTTGCCACTCTTTAAATTCTTTTCGGTCTTCTTTACTAATCCATAATTCATGACCTTCCAAAGAACTATGACTAACTTCTACCCAATTCGGTATTAATACTCGTTGATGGCTTTCCCATATATGATAGGTTAATTGTTCAATACTTTTTCTCAAATACTGAGCACTTTCAGGGAAATCTTCCATAACCATCTGTCTATAAACCCCCCATTCATATTTATGACTTTGGTCTTTAACAAATTTATTTCTTTCAGAATATCTTTCAATACTATCCATATCTTTATACATAAAAACAACTAAAACATCTTGTAAGTAATCTGTTATTCTATGTAAATGTCCCGATTGTGAAGGACCAAAAGATGAGTACTTATCGTTCATATGATTTTTATGAAATGTTCTTATACCATCTTCTTCATTATACCCATTTAAATCCCACGCATATTCACCTCTAACTTCAGGTAAATTAAAATCTTTAGATATTATTTTTGTCATTATCTTATTACCCGCACCATGAGGCCCAGTGACAATAACTTTATTGTATTTACTAATAACTGACTTTAAATCTTTATATTCCTTACTCATCTTTTTTTATGTTTTCTAAAATTATACCATTAATATTATCACCATATAAATTAGGGAACTCATGTTTTAAATCCTTTAACGGTATAACTAAACCTTCCCATTCTTCCTGTTCATGTATTTCATTAACCATAAAATTATAAAAGTCTACACTTTGTTTAGACCTAAAAACTTCTCTTATTATTTTTTGTATGTGAGTAAACTCTTTATTACGTAAATCAACACCCGTAACATTTTTAGCTCTACCCCATACAAATTTAACCCTTGAGTTTATATCCACCGTATGTGTTTCAACATTATCTTCAAACACATCTCTTAAATATATTTCTTTATTACCCTTTATCTCAAAAGTATAGTATCTTTGGATGAAGTTAATTACGTTTTTCTCCATTAACATCCTCTTTTAAGATAGAACAATAATAGTAATCACCAGTGTCTTTAAACTTATTAAATAAAAACTTTCTTACCGAATCAGAATCATATTCTTTAAGTAAGGTAGACGCGTAAAGGTGTTTAGCACTATCCCACACATCATCTCTTTCAATATTATCAATAAGAATTTGTTTACTTAACATCGTTTAATTACTTAATGGAGCTTTAATAGTTGGTTTATAATTATAATTTATTAATTCATAGTTGAATTCACCACCTAATAAATTAACACTTTTAAAGTTAATATGTGGTAAATCGTAACCTTCTCTCTTAATCTGTTCTTTAGCCTGATTTAAATGATTTTGATATAAATGGACATCACCTAAATTACCTATTAATTGGTCTGGTATCATATGTACCTCTTTTGCAATTAACATAAGTAAAGTAGCATATGAAGAAATGTTAAATGGTAACCCTAAGAATGTGTCTACAGACCTTTGGTTCCACATTAATGATATAGCTCTCTTTGGTGTTGGTTCATGTCTTTTATCATCAAAATCAGGTAGGTTTTTAGGGTCGAAATATCTTTCCATACCTGTCTCATAATTATTTTTGAACCAGTATTCATATCTCTCTTTATCAGTTAATAATCTAGTGTATATTTGAAACCCATAATGACATGGAGGTAAAGTCATTAAATCTAACTCCCCAACATTCCAAGCACTAACCATTAACCTTCTTGAGTCTGGATTCCTTTTAAGTTGTTCGATTAAGTTTTTAATTTGGTCAACACTTTTTTCGTTATAAACTTGTAACGTATCACCTTCAAATACCTGCTCACCTTCTTGAAACCATCCTCTCCATTGAGCACCATATACTGGTCCTAACTCTCCCCACTTCTTAGCAAACTCATCATCGGTTTTGATTTGTTCGATGAACTCATCCATTGTGTCAGGCCAATTACCTTTATACTCATTAGTTTTACTAATATAGTTTTTGAAAGCATCACCATTCCAAATGTTACATCCGTTGTCAACCAAATACTTAATGTTGGTATCTCCTTTCAAAAACCACTTTAATTCAGTCATCATAGTTTTGACTGCCATCTTCTTTGTGGTAAGGAGAGGAAACCCTTCTTTCATATTATGTCGTATAGTGTAACCAAAAATAGACTTAGTACCCGTACCTGTCCTATCTGATTTATCCACACCATGTTCTAAAATAGTAGATAGTAATTCGTTATATTGTTTATCAATACTATTCATTTTACTTATGAGTGTAAGTATTCAATAATAGTTGATTGTTGTGGTACTCTAATAATTGGAACACTCGGACCCGCAGGTTCTTGTTTTTGTCTAACTTCGTAATAGTTATTCCCATCATCTTTAATTGTTGTCACATTTGGATATTCAACAACATGAATCTTTTCCATATCAGGTTTATAAACCAAAGTATGTTTTTTTGTATTAAACGTTAATTTTATCATCTTATATTATTTTTTAGTATTTTTAAGGCATTAAAAAACCTTTCTCCTAAAATAGAAGAAAGGTTAGTATTTGTCAATATATTATTTAAATTAAGTTCCGATAACTAACTCGTCATAATTCAGTTTTTCCATACCTTTTAGCTCTTCCTCAGCCTCATCGTACATGAAAGATTTTACAACTGAAACAACACTCTGTTCTGATTGAGCAATTTTACTTTCCATCCAATCATCAAGTTGTTCACCTTCTTCCATTTGTTCCCACATTTTATATGCTAGTGTGGCTATTGTAAATAATTGTTGTTTTGCCATATAAGAACCATCATGAGAACCCTCTTTAATGTTTGACTTTAATTTACGTAATTGTGATTCAGTTATTATTATGTTTGACATATCCGTTGGTATTTTATTATAAATATAGTTATATTAGTAAAATTGTAGATTATTAATTAAAAAAGGTGAAGATTTCTCTCCACCTTTAGGGACCGACTTTGGCTATCGGACTACTCCACCATCTCATTTAATCTAATAAGAAAATCTATCTTTCCTTCACCTCTAAACCATTTCTTCAATGATTCCTATTACTTCACTAACTATAAGTATAATACAAGCGATAATCAAGTTAAAAGGAATAAAACCGTAACCAATAATTCTAACACCTGATTTAATAAAACTTATAATTTTGTGCCACTTTTGATTTGGCATATGTTTAATATCATCAATCATCCATACCTAATTTACGTTCAAAGTAATTTGCGTCTTCAACTACCTCAGGATTTTGTTTAATAGTTTGCATCGCAATCATATCTTTCATTCGTGTTGTTGACCAACCATGGGCTCTACTTGTATAGATTATCTTTGGTGGTAAGTTGTCTCCTGTAAAGGATTTACCTATATAATCCTCACCTAGAATTCTAATGTCAGGTTTAAAAAACGTTATTAAATCATATAACTCATCCTCAGTTTGGTAAACGTAAACCTCATCAATATATTGAATAGCCATTAACGTTCGATACCTTTCATACAATGGTACAACTGGTTTATACTTTGATTTTCTATGTAACGATGGGTCTCTTTGTAAAAATACTATAAACTTATCACAGTGTTTTCTAGCATCTTCAAAGGTGTAGATGTAACCTGGATGCATTAAATCAAAATTACCTGCAGTGAACCCTACAATTTCTTTTTTTTCACTCATAATTTAAAACTTTCTTTATAATGTTTATCTTTTTTTACCACTTCATTTAAAGTTAGTAGTTGTGAAATATGATAAGAACTATTATCTGTCATGTAAATAATAAATTGGTTTTCAATTTCTTCTATCTCATTAATTACCTTTATAGTCTTACTATCTTTTGGTATTACATAATCACCTACCTTAAACATTTTTAAGTTGTTTTAGTTTAATACCTAACAGGTCTAAAGTATTCTTATCCTTAACAGTTTTTTTAGCTTTTTTCTTAATCTCGTTGATTAAACCTTCAATATATTTAATCTCAGGATTAATTTCCTCAACAACCTTAACGGTCTTATCCATTTTAACTCCGTTTATCTTGTTTTTAAGGTACACAGATAATAATTCTATGAGTTTATATGAGAAGTAGAATCCAAGACAAATAAGACCTGTTTCTACTAGTTTTTCTGTCCCTACAAAATGAACACCTACTAACATAAAGATTAAAATAATAACCATTTTAATCATACTCCATAAATTATTAATTATTTTTACCATTTTTATTGTGTTTTAGATTTTTGAATTGCGTACTCGGCTAAACTAATTTTTTGAACATTACCTATTACCATTGAAGACCTTAATAAATCGTATGGTATGTGAAGAAGAAAATCATTACCATTTGATGTGGTTAAATCCTCTTTAAGTTCCAAACAAGAATGAACCATTTTAAGATAGATTTTAAACTGTGTCTTATCTTCAAAAACCTTTTCCTGTAAGATTCCAAACTTTGGGTGTTCTATTTTAATTGTCTTCATAAATTTTACATTTTTATATATAAAGGGTTATCGTTCAACCACTCTTCTGACGTTCGTACCTTCTTATTGGTAGGAGTTATTAATTTAATAAAAACATTTTTTATTAAATTAATTGTCCCACTAATTAATTTCACTGACTCTATCGGTATACATTTACTACTTTCAGTAAAAATTACGCTAACGTTCCCGAACGATTCTAAAGACTCAACCTCATGTGTTGACCCATCTCTTTTATCTATTATTTTATCTCCCTTTTTCATATTACAAATATACGTTAAATTTTTGAATTGACCTAATATTACATTTAAAATTCATAAGAACCTGCGTTTGATTCATCATAATCCACAGTATTTGTTACGTCATTTGGTGGAGTTACAGATTCGGGTGTTGAACTAAAAACTAATGTTTTTAATAAGAACACAACTAAGATAATTCCAACTATCCAACCGCCAATCCTACCTGACGCGGCAAAGATATTTCCAATACCTTTTAGTAATTGTGAACCAAATGTTAAAACGAAACCGATAATGACTAATGTGATAATTCCTTCCATAATTTTATTTTTTTATTTATACAAATATAGTGAATAATATTCACTTACACAAATTATTGAGCATAAAAAAACCTCAGTCGGTTAGAACTGAGGTTAAGGAAGATATATAATAGAGTATAGAACGCTGAGATTACACGTTTATGGTGACTTGTCTTTAGTGAGATTACCCTATATCGGTTGCTCATGTATCCACTCTCGTTGCCGAAAGTATCAAGTCAGTGTCGGTTATTTGAGTGAACCACTCTTTTCGTTAACAACTACTCAACTACTACTTTACTCTGTCAAACCTTGCGAGTTCACTAAGGGACGGCCATCCCACCAGGTATTTGATAATTGACATCAGGAGACTTGCGGTCTACCGATGACTTCGTTAGTCTATTGACTCGAAGTGTTAGACACCTTTCGTTGTCAACGCCCGAAGAACTTTTGCTCTCTTTTAGTTTTAGTAAAAGTAACTATGGAAATGAGAAAGATGTGCTTCGGGAGAAGTTTCGTTTCTTTTGAAAACAAAATGCTTCACACCTCTCTGTAAGTCTGTCAACTTACGGTACTTCAGGAATACGTTAACTTATCGTATCGGAATCCCTTTGTACTGGTACTCAGCCCTACAACACCTGACAGGGTGTGTCGAACCGTCACCTGTAGCTTTTCCTATTGATATCACTATCTCAACTCTGATATTCCACGGACTCAGAGTGGTCTCGTCCCTTTAGCAGTTGCCCTTAGGGTCTTGACCGTAGCCACTTTGTTTAGTTGTCAGAGTAAACTCTGCGAATATTCACGATGTACTATTCTCGTTTCAATCCCTTTAGTCCCATTGCTGGGGTTATCTAACGACGCTAAACCGCCGTCAAATGTCATACTTAACCGTTTAAGAAAAAGGGGTTAATCTTTTGTATTCCTTTCACAAACTGTGATGGTTAAGGTGACACTTACTAATATTTTCAAAGAACGTCTTCAGTACTCTTACTGAATTGTTTTACAAAACTACAACAAATTTTTTAATCTGTCAAACTTTTTTTTAAAAACTTTCTGATTTTCTGTTGGGTAAGATATAAATACTCCAATAAATCTCAAAAGTTATACAAATATACAAAAAAATTACTCTCAGACAAGCCCTTTAAGGGTTTTTTTGTGTTTTGTATTAAAATTATTGGATATTTACCCTATAATTACTCCATTAGAATCAAAATACTTATCTAAAGCACCTAATCTATCGTCCGCGTCTACTAACATTACTAACGCCTCTTCAGCGTTTTTATAGAAGTCCCCTGTTGAGTGGTCTCCGATTCCTACTGCTTTACTACCAAGTAATTCAAGTGATAATAATGCCTTTGCTTTATCTGCCTGTGCAGATGTTCTTAACATGTTTACTAATTTGTTCATTTTAAAATTATTTTTATAAGTTTATTAAATTGTTTTGTCATTGGTTCAGGTAATTCATCTTTACCAAAATACCCACATTCCGTGTGTTCGTCCCCATCATAAGCGTTTTCTAAATCAGGAAACATCTCTTCTTCAACATCCATAAGGTAGGTATAAAACATACCTTTAACTTTACTTCCGTCTCTGTTATACCTTTTTATTACCGCGGCAAACTCGATGTCACCTAACACAGGTAAATCAGTCTCTTCTATAAATTCTCTAATCGCAGCATCTTTAGTTGGTTCGTCTTCTTCCACACTACCTGCGGGACATGACCAAAAACCTGGTAAAGTTGTTTGTGAATTTCTCTTACAAAGTAAGACTTTATTATCACATCTTACGATTATTCCTGCGTATTTTTTCATTATTAGTTTTATTGGATATTTATTAGTATGAAAGTAATCATAGAAAATAATATTTTAAAAGTCAAAGTTTCTTCCACTAAAAAATCCATAACTGATGGAATGATGGGAAAAAGATTTGACGAGACCTTTGATGGTATGTTATTTTTTATGCCTGAACGTACCGAACAAAGTTTTTGGATGTATAATTGTATCATACCATTAGACATTATTTTCATAGATGGAACAACAATAACTAAAATTCATTCTAACTGTCAACCATGTAATGATAAGAAAAATTGTGAATCATATCAAGGATTTGGTGATACAGTTTTAGAGGTCTCTGGTGGTTTTTGTGAAGAACAAGGCATAAAAAAAGGAGACATCGTCTCCTTATCTTTATTTTAAAGTTGTCTTAATTGTTTTAAGCTATATCAAATTTTTGTAATTCTTCAATTGAGTGTTCTCTAGCTCTTCTCTTAGGACTTCCTGAATTAACATCAGCAAAATATAATGTAGACTCTTTAGGGTTACTAAACTCAGGTACACCTTTACTAATTAAGAATTTTACAGCAACTTCGGCAGCTGTTTTATCATCTAACATCTTATCAGGGTCACTAACGATATCAATACCAACTTTATTTCCATATTTTTGATAATTAGCTTTACCCGTTAATTGGTTATAACCTCTACCAACGTATTTTGAACCATCATTTTTATTATTATTACCAATTCTACCATTATATACTAAATTAAAAAACTTATCATAGTCTTTCTTTAAATCATTTAATTCTGAGTCAGACATCTTTCTAGTTTTTGAAAATATTTTATTAATTCTTGTGTTAGATGTATTATGATAACCTCTTTCTTTTTTATTAATAAAATGAGTTTCTTTACCTATTACCGCTAACATACCAATTTGTGCGACTGGGTCTGTAACACCGTTCTCAACCATAGTATCAATTAATCTTTGTATTCCTTTAGATGCTCTACCTGAGTACGTATGAGTTATCTTACCATCTAATGTTGTAAACTCCTTACTTGAATATGTATATTTTTCTATATCCTTATCTTCTATATTAGCATTTTTTAATTTATTATACATTAAATCTTTAGTTCCAGTAGAAAAAATTCCGTTTTCCTCTAATTTGTTGTCTCTCTTAAATTTATTTAACGCTCTTTCTGTTTCGGGTCCGAATAACCCATCGACACCATACACCGGTAATTTATAACCTAATAAAGATAATCCAATCTGAAATGACTCAACATCTTGTTTAAATCTCATATTTTTACGGTCACTTCTTTCGATGTCTCCTTCAATATTATTAATATTAACTAATAATTGATTACTATCAGCATCGACTAATTCAGCCTTGTCTGCTTGTTCATTTAATCCTTTGGATTCATTTATTTTTTCTTTAAGTGCCGTTGAGGTTTCAATACCAACAATACCATCTATTAAATTAAGTCCTTCATCTTTTTGAAATTTTTTAATTGCTTTCATAGTCATCATACCAAATATACCATCAACACCTTCTTCACCTAAGTCGTAATTCTTTTTATCTAAAATCTTTTGAATTTCTTCAACACCTTCCCCTCTAGAACCCATAGATATTAGTTCAGAATTATCTCCATTACTAATTATATCCTTAATAGTAATCTCGGCATTACTAACGTTACCCTCAATTTTATCAACTACTTGGTTTGGTTCAATAATAATTAATTCACCCCCTTCAAGACTAGATTTTAAATATGGCCAAGGGTCAATCGTTCCACTTGTATAACCTCTTCTTTTTTCATACATAGAGAAATGTAAGTGTGGATGAGTTCCTTTAGCGTTACCAGTATTACCTACTGTACCAATAAACGTACCTATATTTATTTTATCACCTTTTTTAATTTCGTTAGATACTGAATCTAAATGACAATAGTAATATACGATACCGTTAGTAAGTACACTAACAGCTCTACCACCATCACCTATATCTTTTCTTTGGATTTTATATACCTCACCATTCGTTGCAGAAATTAGTGGTGTACCTTTAGGTGCAAATATATCAACACCTAAATGACCTCCTCTATGTTGATGTTTAGCGTCTCCTGAACCATAATCACTGTTGTGAATTGCGTTGTCTTTATCTAATACCTTTTTTTTACCTCTACCTAAACCAGACTCATCATACCCTACATTGAATTCTTCATTACCTATTGGAAAAATAAATCCAGCAGCCTCATTTAAAACTGACTCATTTAACCCTTTAGACTCGTTAATTTTTTCTTTAAGTTTTCTTACGAACTCTTTTTGAATCATCTTAACAAACTTAACATATGGTGAATCACCTTTATCTTTACTATACTTGTATTTACCTTCAGGTTTTCTCTTACCTCTTCCGAAGTAATTTAACGCAGATATATTTGTAATACATTTGTGTCCACCTGAGTTAGCTTGAATCATTTCCCATGCCGGTACACCTAATTTATCTAATATTGCCCACTCATCTTCAGTCAACTTAGTTGATGGTTTGTCCATTATATTTTTTAATTTTTCCATATAGTCATCACCCCCATCCATTGAACGAACCTTATCACCATAAAAGGCTTCTAAATCCGCATTAGTGAAACCAACTGACTCATCTCCAAATTGTTTATTACCTTCTGATATCCATTTGATAGTAGATAAAGGAATTATCTTTTCTCTTAATTGACTCTCCCATTTACTTAATACTTCTTGAGCTATATCACCTAAGTTAACACCTTTCAATTCTCTCTCACCTTTAAATGGGTTACATGATGCTTGTACTAACCCCATTGGCCAAGC
>Ga0209374_1002145_pt1 | contig 17401 bp, 16 predicted proteins | sample SaaInlLV_DNA_10m_FD_184683 | JGI IMG/M metagenome (GOLD analysis project Ga0209374, IMG submission 184683) | Marine microbial communities from expanding oxygen minimum zones in the Saanich Inlet - SI075_LV_DNA_10m (SPAdes) (version 2) | ecosystem: Environmental > Aquatic > Marine > Unclassified ... | reverse complement strand
GCTAAGGGCTTCTTATTAAAAACCTCTCGCTAAGGGCTTCTTATTAAAAACCTCTCGCTAAGGGCTTCTTATTAAAACCTCTCGCTAAGGGCTTCTTATTAAAAGCTGCTCGCTAAGGGCTTCTTAAAAACCTCACGCTAAGGGCTTCTTATTAAAAGCTGCTCGCTAAGGGCTTCTTAAAAACCTCCCGCTAAGGGCTTCTGAATCACCGGGAACAGGTCGTCGGTGCAGCGGGATCAGCAAGCAATAAAGAATTGGTCCAAGGTAACCCAGTGCTGCCCTGCCTATAACGCCGAGCGTACGCCCCGACTCGGGCAATGGGAAGAGACACTATTAGGCGCGCGCTGATGCAATGATGTGTTCGCGTCCCGGACAAGACTCGCCATGCCGAGTTTGGACCTCGCTCATTAGGTCGAGCGCGTGATCGAGGCATTGGCCGCAATTGCTTGCCAAGCCTAAATCAGCCCGCAAAGCGTCAACGCCCAATCCACGACGAGCATAGTCTTCAACGACTTGGCTACTAACGCGATTGCAGATGCAAATAATCATTACCTGATTCTAAATGAGAACGATTCGTAATTGCAACAAGTAGATTCGATCAAAGCTGCTGGCGGTATCAACATGGGTTAGAATGCCTGGACTCCGAAACAATGACCGGCAGAGGTGCTTATGAAGGTATTACACCCCGAAATTCTTGATTACCTGAATCAGGTTTTAAAAAACGAACTCACCGCGATAAACCAATACTTTTTGCACGCAAAAATTCTGAAGGATCAGGGTTTTTATAAGCTCGCTGAAAAAGAGCGGGAAGAATCGATCGAAGAAATGATGCACGCAGATTGGTTAATGGAGCGGATTTTGTTTTTAGAGGGCCTTCCAAATCTTCAAGACCTCGGCAAACTCCTCATTGGCGAAACGGTTGAAGAAATGCTCGAGTGCGACTTAACGCTAGAACACATCGGCATCCCGGTCCTTCGGGCAGCGGTTCGTTGCGCCGAGTCTCATGAAGACTTCGTGTCTCGAGATTTATTCGCCAAGATCTTGAGCAACGAGGAAGAACACGTTGATTGGCTTGAAACCCAGCTTGGTCTGATAAAGCACCTCGGTTTACAAAACTTTTTGCAGTCTCAGACAGCCACAAGTTAAAACGCACCGTGAGCGCAAGGCTTTATTATAAGGGAGATCAGGGCGCGGTTGTTTTGGAACAAAACGGCCTTCCAGTTGACCAGTACACCTCGGCTTCTGCCCTGGTGGAAACCCACCTCCTTGGTCTGCTGGCAACTAACCTTGATCAACCTGAACGAAGTGCGGTATTGCGCGCCATTTATCAAACACCCCTGACGACGGATTAGCGTGGCCCTTTGATGCAATTGATCCACGTTGTACACCAGACAACCTATACCTTTGATCAAGCAGTGACGCTAAGACCGCATCGTCTGCTCTTGCGACCGCGGGATGGTTTCGACCTAAGAATTCGCAAATCAGGCCTTTCGATCACACCAACACCGGCGCTGCACTGGCAACGCGATGCGTTTAACAACAGCGTCGCGATAGCGGTGTTTGATCAACCCACCACGCAGCTGGACATCGTATCGACTTTGACCCTTGAGCAGTACCAATCTGATGGCTTGAGTCTTGCGCAACTAGGATCCAGTCATGTGCCAGACACTGACCTTGAGCCCGAGACGACGGTATTGCGGGCCTATCAAACGAGCTGCCTTGAGCCTTCCGAGCTTCCCCAATCTTTGACCGAAGAACTCAGCCGGGCTTGCGCATCTCACGAGCAGGTTTCAGCTTTACAGGCGCTATGCGCTGATATCAAAGCGGTTATTGCTTACCAAATTCGAGAGACTCCTGGCGTTCAGGCCTGTCTGGAAACATTAGCCCTTGGCAGTGGGAGCTGCCGAGATTTAGCCTGGTTGTTAATTGAGGTGGTCCGCGTGTGTGGCCTGCCCGCTCGCTTCGTCTCTGGCTATCTACTGAGCCACCAATTTGAACCCGAGGATGGCGCAACCCATGCCTGGGTCGAAGTTTATTTTAAAGACTTCGGCTGGATCGGTTTTGATCCCACCGTTGGGCGACCCACCGGCGCGCAGCACATTGCCGTGGCTGTGGCCCCTGATCCCAAATATGTTCCGCCCGTTTCCGGGGCCTACTTGTCAGCACCCAAAACCCAGGTCGATCTATCCGTGAAAGTCCGCGTCGAGGCCCAAACAGCGAACTGAGCGCAGCTCTGTTGCGCTTGCCCATCCTTGTGGCCTTTGCGTCCTGCCGGGCTGCAAAGCCTTTCGCAACGAACCTCAAAAGCCCAGGCGCCGCCAGCAGGACACTTGATGGACACTGCCGCCAGGACCACAATCTTCAGACTTGAATCGTGTATCCAAAGGCATCGTTAATGCCAACAGCTTATAAAAGGTCAAGGCTTCACGCATCGATTTAAAGCGTTAAGCCGGACTTTGGACACGTACCGAAACAGCCATCTGGCTGCTGCTCGGCAATGGCCCGAATTGATCCATGATCGCAACTTCTGCCGCATCCCGGCCAATGGCGATCGCAATGCGCTCACCCGGCGCGAGACCCGGGGTTGCATCAAAGGCAACCCACTGATTGCCGACATACGCTTCGCCCCAAGCATGAACATCCTGAGGCAGTAGACCGCCTAAATAACCCACGACATAGCGCGCGGGGATACTAATGCTTCGCAACATGGCGATCGATACATGTGCGAAATCTCGGCAGACGCCAGCGGTATCCTGCATTGCGGCAAGTGCTGAGCGCGGCGCCGTACTCGAGCCAGGTTCATAGGTAAACTTGGTCTGCACAAAAGTACAGATCCTCGTGATTTGCTCATATCCAGGCGAGCACCCATCAATTACTTCGCGCGTCAGGCTCAGAAATTGATCGGCCTCGCAGTACCGAGAAGGCTGCAAAAAAGGCAGTACCTCAATGGGCAGCGCTTGAATCGGTACAAAGTGCCCGGCCCTGGCTGAGACATCAGGAATCTGCTGGCCTTCAAAGGAGACCCGCAACGATGACGCACCCTTTGGCATCAAAGCACGCACGCACTGATTGCCATGGCCATCTAAAAAGCGGGTTTCGTCAAGTCCACCCACCAGATCGAAGACCAAGGCCTGAATCACCTGATCCGAGCGCGGACTTGGAACAAGCTTGAAGATCATGGGTGTGTCGCAATCGAGAACAAGCGACAGTTCAGTGGTCACAGCCAACAATTCAATCTCCAACGACGCGTTAAACCCAGAGTATAAGCACTGGTCACCACCCAAGCCTAGGGCATTAGAATTTCTCTCGGCACCCATCTTAAGAAACCCGGTGCCCATTGAACCCCAAAGACGCGGCGCAAGGCTTGTCACGGGCTAAAATCCCCGTCGTGGTTGCACTACCAACACTGTCCTTAACGCAGCGGTCCATCTTGGATTTACTTTGAGCAGTTGCATCAATCGGTGACTCAATTAGACTGAAGCCCTAACTCTTGGATTGATCATCGATGGTAAACAGGTTTTGGCGGGAATGGCGCGGGCTGCTGATCTTTTTGGTAGTGATGGTGCTATTTCGATCTGCGATCGCAGATTGGAATCAGGTACCGACGGGCTCCATGAAACCCACCATACTCGACGGCGACCGAGTGATCGTGAACAAACTTGCCTATGGCCTAAGAGTACCGTTATCGGCAATTCGGGTACTGACCTGGAACCAGCCCGCCCGCGGCGAAATCGTAACGTTTTTTTCGCCCGAGACCGAAGAGTTATTGATCAAGCGGGTCATTGGCATCCCTGGCGACCGCATTGCGTTAATTAATAACCAGCTCCAGATCAACGGTCGAATGGCCGACTATGCCATGCTGGCTGACGACCAGCTGCCCGCTTTAAACGCTTATGAGCGTCACCGACATCGCTTTTATTTGGAAACCATCGAGGCCTCGGTTCGCTCCGTGATGCTGCGGCCCGCGCCGCCGAACGCGCACAACAATTTCGACCCGATTACGGTGCCCGACGGACAATACCTGATGCTTGGCGATAATCGAGACAACAGTAAAGACTCGCGCTACATTGGCTTGATTGCTGCTGACCGTATTACGGGTCGCGCCCATACGGTTGCTTTTTCAGTTGACTATGAGGATTTCTACTTGCCGCGAGGCGATCGGTTTTTTCAATCCCTCGCGCGAGTAGACTAAGAGGTCGAATCTTTTGAATTCAGTGCAGGGTCGTCCGTTGACGGCTGGGGCTGTTCTTCCCTTGCGCCATCCTGCTGATCTAGGGGCGCAACACGCGCAACGTCGACGGCGTCCGCCAAATCGTGGTTTCCCGCGCGAAGCTGACTTAACAAACTCGAGCCGGGGCGCTGCAAAATTTTTCGCAATAAGGGCGAGATCAAAAAGCCCGTAACGATAGTCGCGCCAATTAATATCACCGAAAAAATAAACAACACATAGACCACCTCGGTTTCTACCTCAAAAAACTCGACGGCGACCCAGATAAAGGCGCTTGAAAACAGCAGGCTCGAGAGAAATCGTGTCACAGTCATGGTCTTGTCCTTAGCTCAGTACGCTTTCCACCACAGGTCAGAAAAAACGGCCTGCGCGGTAATGAAACGGCACCCCATATTAACCGGAGTTTGAGTCAGAACCGAATCTCACAATCGGCAAACTTGCTTTCCGCGATTTACCGCCCCGCGACATGCTCTTCAGAGACCCGCTTTACTCCGAACGCAGACGGGCCTATTCTCAAAGACGCTTCCCAACGCTCCCGTCTTATGAGTTCACAACCGATCCTACAGCAAACCTTTCAGGACATTGACTTCACCAAACCCGAGCATGCGCACTATCGCTCTAACGTCGGCTTTGAGCAATGCGTCTTCCTAAGGTGTTCTTGGGCCGGGGCCAACGTGGGGCAGTGCTATTTTGATCGTTGCCAACTCATTGACTGTGACCTCGCATCGGCTGCATTAACACAGGTCACGTTTGACGATTGCCAATTTGCACGAGACGATCTCAGCGAGGCGACGTCCTTCCGTTTTTCCACCGCCACTCAGTCAAACGTCCTTCGGGGCAATTGTTCCGGCGTCGACTTCAGCCACAGCGTATGGCATGACTGCCAATTCTCAGACTGTCGGGCCAGAGCTCTGAACGCGAAAGGATTTTCGTGTCGTAAAACCATAAGCCCAACCGTTTGGATCAACGCCTTCACGGCCGAACGCTGTGATTTTTCGTTCAGTGATTTTAGTAGCAGCCAACTCGCGAGCAGCGAGCTTGATTCCTGCAACTTTCAAGAAGTCTCGTTTTGCGCAGCTGACCTACAGGACGCCAACTTGGCGGCTTGTAACCTTGACAACATTGACTGGTTCAACGCGAGCATCACCGGCGCCAATCTCGAAGACGCCCGATTTAACTCCCTGGATTTGCGTACCATGGATCTTACAGGGGTTCGAGTCTCACGATTTCAAACTGAGATGCTGACCAACCCGCTTGGGCTGATCATCATCGACTAAACCAAAGACCCTAAACAGGGCCGCGTCTAAGAGGACGCGACACAAGGGACGCATTAAAGCGACGCGTCACCTAAACGATTCCGTGGTGGCTACTGCTTCACCTCGATTAACTCAACCTCAAACACCAAAACGGCGTTAGGCGGAATACTGCTGACGCCACCTGGGCCGTAGGCCAGGTCCGATGGAATGGTTAAGCGCGCTTTACCGCCAGCTTTCATCAATTGCAGGCCTTCAGTCCAACCCGGAATCACTTGATTCAAGGCAAACTCCGCTGGCTCACCCCGGGCAATCGAGCTGTCAAAGACCGTGCCATCCAGCAATCGCCCTTCGTAATGCACTACAACAACATCGGTCGCCGAGGGCTTCTCGCCGGTGCCTTCAGTCAGGGTTTCAATTTGCAGACCACTATCTGTGACGCTGATTCCTGCCTTAGCCGCATTCTCTTCAAGGTAAGCAGCGCCAGCTGCAAGGTTTGTCTCAGACTGATTCTCGGCCAAAGCCTGTTGCTCGGCTTGGATCATTTGCTGCCGTTCACGCACAATTGCCATCACTTGAGTCTGCGCATCGGAATCCAAAGCGGGTTGCACCCCAGACAAGGAGTCCTGCATGCCTTGCAACAAGGCCTCCAAATCCACGTCGGGATTGCCGCCCTGTTGCAGCATATTGCCAAAAGAGTAGCCAAAGAAATAACCGCGCTCAGCCTGCATCGTTTCATCCGGCGCCGGGACGGGCGCCACCTCTTCTGCCCAAGCTGATCCTGCAGTCATAACGGCTGCTGCCAAAACCAACAACCGACCCATTCCAAAAACAATAGACCCCATAACGTCTTCCTTAAATTAACCGTTTTCGAACACAATGAAGGTCATATTATCGCATAGAAACCGTGGCTTGGCCGACCAACTTATTCGCCTAATAAGAGTCTAACCGACTCGCATTTGCGTCTAAAAGATCATACGGCATTGGGAACTTTGCTCACTTTGCATGCTCCAACAGTCGGAAGTATGATGTTTTGAGAAGTCGCAAACGCAACCGTACGGTTTTGGCGCAAATGAAAGGCGTCATTGGGTGAGCAGGACAGAATTTTTTCGAAAATATGGATTCACAAGGTTTTTTTATGTCGCATCTAGGTCAAAACACCGAGGGCTTGAATCGTTTTAGCCTAATCCACTCGCGGTTAATACAAGTGCTGCTCCTGACAGCTTGGCTCATGGCGGGCAACGCGTTTGCGAGCCTGACGGAGACCCAAACAGCTGAGTTGTCTGAACTCGCTCCATTACCGGAGCACGAAGCCACAACGCGGCACATCTTGAAAGCACTTCGCGAACGCCACTACCTTTATCAGCTTTTGGATGACGAAAGCTCTGAGCTAATTTTCGACGAATATTTGACCGCACTGGATCCCAGTAAGAGCTACTTTTCTGTTCAGGATATTCGCGCGTTTGAACCTTACCGGCGCTCCCTCGACAATGCCTTGCGACGAGGCGATCTGTCGCCAGCGTTTAGTATTTTTAATGCCTATCAGACCCAAATAACCCAGCGCTTAGCCTGGGTTGTCGGTCAACTCGAGCAAGGCGTTGAACAGTATCAGTTTGATGTAGATGAGACCTTGGAACTGGATCGATCCGAAGCGCCCTGGGCGCAGGATGATGCCGCTTTAGATGACCTGTGGCGGCGACGTCTTAAAAATGACGTTTTGAATCTTAAACTTGCTGACAAGGATCTAGCAGACATCGCGGATTTATTGCGTAAACGCTACAAAAACCGACTGAATCGGGCGCAACAAACTCGAAGCGATGACGTCTATCAAGTCTTCATCAATGCGCTGGCAAAGACCTATGACCCGCACACCCAATATTTTTCCCCCACCACGGCGGAAAACTTCAACATCAATATGAGCTTGTCATTAGAAGGCATAGGGGCCGTTCTTTCGAGCGAAGACGAATACACGCAAATCGTCAGCCTGGTGCCTGCGGGCCCTGCAGATAAGACCAAAGCGCTCAAACCCAACGACCGAATTACCGCGGTTGGGCAAGGCGATGAAGGGGAAATGGTCGACGTAATCGGATGGCGGTTAGATGATGTGGTTCAACTCATTCGCGGTAAAAAAGACACCATCGTTCGCCTCGAGGTGTTGCCCGCGAACGCCGTCGATGGTTTTTCGAGCAAGGTGATTCCCATTGTTCGCAATAAAGTTGAGCTTGAAGAACAATCCGCGCAATCGGAGATCATAGAGGTTGAAGAATACGGTAGTACTCGTCGAATCGGCGTGATCGAAATACCGACTTTCTATGTTGACTTTCAAGCCCTGCAAGATGGCGATGAGAATTACCGCAGCACCACTCGCGATGTAAAACGTCTTTTGAAAGACCTCGAATCAGCGCAAGTCGATGCGGTGGTCATTGACTTGAGAGATAACGGTGGCGGATCGCTCCAGGAAGCAAAAACCCTAACCGGCCTCTTTATTGATCGCGGACCGACCGTGCAAATTCGCAGCAAATCTGATCGAGTCGATGTCCTCACCGATCGAGACTATCGCGTTGAATATGCAGGCCCCATCGCGGTCTTGGTCAACCGATTGAGCGCGTCTGCCTCTGAGATTTTTGCTGGCGCGATTCAAGACTATGGCCGAGGCCTCGTAATCGGCACGCAAACCTTCGGCAAAGGCACCGTGCAAACCTTGCAACCCTTACTACGCGGCCAACTTAAAATGACCCAGGCCAAATTCTATCGAATCAGTGGCGAGTCAACCCAGCACCGCGGCATTATTCCGGACATCGCGTACCCGGTTGACTATGACCCTGAAACCATTGGAGAAAGCACTCTCGACCGCCCTCTTATCTGGGATAAAATAACGCCCGCTGTCTATCGGCCGAAAGGCGATGTGCTCGGCTTTTTACCCACATTGAGTAAACGGCATCAAACTCGGATGCAAACGAATCCTGAGTTTCAATACATCACCTCGGCCTACAATTACCGCAGGGTGCGGCGCGAAGTCAAAGCAATCTCGCTCAACGAGACGACTCGGCGCGAGGAGCAAGCGATTGCAAAGGCTTTTTGGCTGAATCTCACCAATGAAAAGCGCGTAGCGCAAGGCCTGCCGGTCATTGCAGACCTTGAGGAATTGGAAGCGACAGAAACACTTGCCTCAGAGGGCGATGTTATAGACCCACTTCTGTCACCCGATACGCCGATCGATGCGCCGGTTAAAAGCCTGGTGACGACTCCCAGCGAGGCTGAAGGCGCTGTTGGCGCACTTGGAAGAGCAACCCCTGAAGCATCCGTTGAGGCGGAGAACACTGTCGCCGGCAATGCTGAGGCAGCTGAGTCTCCCGCCGAGGAAACCCCTGAAGAGTCCGATGCCTATGTCGTTGAAGCAGGCCATATCCTTGCGGACCTGATCAGCCTTCGCAATCAAACGGCGACCCATTCCTCAACTGCCGCGCCCAGCTGATTAGATCCGCGTGACAACTTGATCGAACGGCTTGCGCGTGATGTCAGGCACTTCCGCGTCTTCGGCGGGGTATCCCACCACCAAAAGGAGAAACGGCCGCTCATTCACGGGCCGGCCTAAGGCGTTTTGTAAAAACCCCATTGGACTCGGCGTGTGGGTTAAACAAGCAAGACCCGCCTGGTGCAATGCGCCAATAAGGATTCCCGTCGCGATCCCAACAGATTCTGGCGCATAGTAATTCTTGCTTTTTGCACCGGCCTCATCCTGTGCAAAACGCTCTTGAAAAATGGCAATTAGGTAAGGCGCAACTTCCAAAAACGGTTTTTCCGCGTCCGTTCCCAAGGGGGCAAGGGCCTCGAGCCATTCTTGTGAGGCACGGCGCTCATAAAAAGCCCGCTCCTCAGCTTCTGCGGCGATTCGGATATCACGCTTCTTGGCGGCGTCTGACACCACGACAAAATGCCAGGGTTGGCAGTTGGCGCCGCTGGGCGCCGTGCACGCTGCTCGCACGCAATCCAAAATCACGGATTCGGGCACGGGATCCCTTGAAAAGGTGCGCACGGAACGCCGTTGGGCCATCATCACCGCATGCTTTGAGGCAAATGCAGTGGCTGCTTCTGGATTTGTTCGCTTAAAGCCCAAAGGCACAAATGTCATAATACAGTCTCTCTTTCAGGTTCGAATTTTGCCAATTCGCTCGATGGTAAAGCCTCTTAGCAAGCAAGTGTTTACGATCTAAACCCGTTTACAGTCCGCCTTTTTAGCGGCGAGCTGCTAACCGAAGCTGTCAACCGAAGCTAGTAACAAAAGCTATTAACAAAAGCTATTAACAAAAGCTGTCTAACCCCTCGTTCTAGCCTGGAGGCCAATGAATCAAAACCCTCGCGCATTCAACTCTACACCGGATAGAAATGCGGACAAAATCCTGGGTTAGACACAACGCGTCATGGAGACGACTTGCTCCGCTTGCGAACTCTCGTCACACTACAACGACTCAGATCTGCTCATTAATCCGGAAAACAAAACCATGCTAAAGCATTTCACCATGACCCTGATTGGCGCTGGAATACTCTCGTTTTGCAGCTTGAACGCAGCGCAAGAGGTTCAGCTTTTACCCACGCCCACGAACCGCTTGCAGACCATCGCCATTGGTAGCTGCTTGGACACCGCAAAATCCTTGGCTATTCTCGACGTTATTACCGAGGCTCGACCGGACGTCTTCATCTTTGGAGGCGACAACGTTTATGCTGCAGATGAATCGGACGACCCTGCGCTTGCGTCCTTAGAAGCGGCTTATCAGGCACTTGCCCACGCGCCCAAGTTTCAAAAACTTGCTCGCAGCATTCCGATCTTGGCAACCTGGGATGACCATGACTATGGGTTGAACGACGCCGGTGCGGACTTTGCGCATCAAGCGCAATCTGAGCGTTTATTTGAATCCTTCTGGCAAATTGCCTCCGAAGACCCGAGCACCGCCCGACCGGGCATTTATCGGGCGGTCATGATCGGTGAAGGCGCTCAGCGGGTTCAGATCGTTTTGCTGGATACGCGGTTTTTTAGAACCGCGCTCAAGACGCCCTGGATACCACCTTTGGTTGGACGCTACGTCCCAACAGATGACCCGAAGCAATCAATGCTCGGGGCCGCCCAATGGCAATGGTTAACCGAGACCCTTGCCGAACCAGCAGCGCTGCGCATCTTGGTGAGCTCGGTGCAGGTGTTAGCCGATGGGCACCAATGGGAGGCCTGGCGCATGCTGCCGCGTGAGCAACAGCGTCTGTTAGAGTTGCTTGCTACAACCACTGGGGAGACGATTATTGTTTCTGGTGATCGTCATTTAGCGGCGTTGTATCAAGCCCAAACAGGCGAGGCGCAGTCTATTTTAGAACTGACCACCTCATCGCTGAACCTGCCGCTCAGTCAGATTGCGACGGTCATTACAGAGGAAACAGGCTCAACCCTGCTCGATTCGGCATTTTATGAGGCGAATTTCGGTTGGATTGAAATTGACTGGGCGGCTCGAATTGCTCAAATCGAGATTAGAAATGAGCAAAATGAGCCGGTGCGACAGCGCGCCGTGTCGTTTTAAGCCGAGCGCCTCAATCAAAATCAAACCACAGGCTATGCGCGTTCGCTAATAAGCAGATCTAAGTCGACAATAACGCAGTCCAGACCTTGATCATTGAGAGCCTTGCCTCAACCCTTGCGGAAGATAAGACATCAACTCAGAAGATGCCCATAACGCGCTTGGCCATGCAGCGGATCCAGGCGAACAACCAACCCGAGCAGAGCCGGTCTTTGCCCGCCCGGGGCGGCTGACGAGCGCATTTTTATCAGGCGAATTGGGTCGGCCGGTCACGCTGACCGCCATTGAACCCCTGACCGACGGCCATATGGCACAGGTGCTGCGGTTATGGTTTACCGCCGCAGGAGACGGCGGAGATCCAGCTCAAGCAGAAACGGTGATTTACAAGGGCGCCTCGCTGCCTAAAACGCGTGATATCGCAGCACGCTTCAAAAGCCTCGAGCGTGAAGTCGCGTTTTATCGAGCGCTCGCGCCGAAGCTTCCAATTGCGACGCCCAAATGTTGGTCTGCTGCGCCATCGACGGAGGCCGAACCTTGGCTACTGCTAGAGGACCTAGCCCCAAAAGCCGCTTTAGCCCCGCCCATCGCAATGGGCTCGGCGCTCACGTTACTGGCCAATCTGCATCATGAAACGCTTGGGAATGCATTAACGCCGATTAATTTTCTTAGCAATATCAAAGATTTGAATGGATTTATTGAATCCCAAGATCCCATTATAGTCGAGCAACTTTTGAGAACGGTATTGCCCGCCGGCGCCTCCCTACTTCTGCCCATCTTGTCCGGGCACATGATGATCGAGGGCGTCTTACACCATCCTGGGCCAGTCTTATGCCATGGCGACTTCCGATGGGATAACCTAAGCGCCGCTTCGACCGGCTGCGTCTTCGACTGGGGCGACTACTGCATGGGCCCGCCCGCCTATGACCTGGGCTATTTTTTGGCGACCTCTACACAAGATCAAAACCCAACTGACGCAACCCTAAGCGTTTGGATTAATCACTATCTAAACGCTATTAATGAGACAACGAGCGATGCGCACCCCACGTTGAGCAGAACTGGTTTGATTCAGGATATTTTGAGCTTACTGCCAATCATTGCCTGGACTCCGATCATGATGCTGTTGACCGGCGCCGAATTGCCTGGCACCAAACAAACCTACTGGCGAGCGGTTTTAACCCAATGCGAAACCCTGAGCGCGCAGTTAAGAAGATTTTAAGCTGATCAGGGTCGATAAAACCGCGCCTCAACGATAAGGGCCGCAACTTTTAGGTCAATCTCGGCTGGGTGCGCCTTGAGCCACGCATAGCCTCTTGCCGACGAGGCCTTTGATGGGCTGCGCCCTCGCAACCGCCCAGACCTTGAAAAGCCGCGACAGCCCAAACCACAATGTCCGTAACCCGTCTTCGGTATACGATGAGGCTTAACGGCCAACATCCAGGATCACCATCGCAGGCCCTAAGACAACCCTTCCTGAGCCGCTCGATAACTTTCGGGATTGCCCACGTCAAACAACGAACCCGGCATCCACCAGCCTTCGACCCGTTGCTCCTGGCAGAGCGTTTCGATAAAGGAACCCGGAGCATCCTTCGGTCGACCTTGCGCTAGATAGCTGGGTAATCGTGCCAGCGCCTCAGCGGTTAACAGGTAAATGGGGCTGGCCGCGATATCGGACTGGGGGCGTTCCGGCTTCTCTTGAAAAGCGGTCACCCGCTGCTCGGCATCCATTTGCACGACACCGCGGCGGCGCTGATCTGCTGGGTCCGGATTGCGCCGAACGGCCAGTTGGCTGCAGCCTGTTCGCTGAAATTGCTGCAGCAAACCGCTCAAGGAAAAGTCTAATATCGTATCGGAAGCTACAACCAGCGCAGGTGCGTCATAACCGGTCTTTGACAATAACAGATCTAAATCACCCAAGGCGCCTAACCGGTTGTCCGCCTGGGTAGACCCATTGTTAAACAAGTCAGCCGAGTGGGCGCTGTGCGCCGCCCACGCTTCGAACAGTGAGTAAAACCGAGCATTAGAGACCAGAGACACTTGGCTCACCAATGGCGATAAACCGTCGAGCAATCGATCCAGAACACATCGGCCCTGAATATCCGCCAGGGCTTTAGGACGTTCCCCTAAAATGCCTTGCATTCGAGTGCCGTAGCCGCCTGCCAAAACCAAGCATTTCATAGGGCGCGCAACCCGGCTTCCGCTTCGGTTACAAAGGCCCAGGGCGACTCAGGCGGGGCCGGCTCAAGGCCGGTAAAATATCGCGCCAGCGCGGGCAGAATCTCAGGAACGGCGTCGGGCGCCACCAGCGCCACCACACAACCTCTGGAGCCTGCTCCGCTGAATCGCGCGCCATGAACGCCTTCAAGCGACCAAAGCGCTTCAACAAGCCCAATCAGCGCAGGCGTGCCGGTTTCATAATTCACGATTGAACTCTCGCAAGAGGCTGACATAAGTTGACCAAACCCCGCTAAATCGCCGCGGATCCAAGCCTTGCACCCTGTCTCAACTCGGGTCATTTCTGTAAAAAAGTGTTCTGCGCGGCGACGACTCACCAATGAAAGTTGACCCGCGACCGCTTCATAATCTGCTAAATTAAAGTCACCGAGGTAAGACACGGCCTGGATTTCCGGCCTGCCCAATAGGCCCTGTATCTCCTTTGCGGCAGCATGGCATTCGGCAACCCGCTCATTAAAGCCGCCGCCGCTGGCCAGCGCTAGACGATGCCCGGAATGCACCACCAAAAAATGAAATGCCTTACCCGCTGAGTGCCGAAGGACCGTTTCACGCCGGCAGTCAAAATCCACAAGGCACCCTGATGTTGCGTAACAAATAGCGCTTTGATCCCCTGCCCCGCTCTGTAAGCCTAAAAATTCGTTCTCCACTTTCTGTGACCACTGGATAAGGCGTGCTGGATCGGGCGGTGCGCCGGCTGCCGACAGCAGCGCTCTGAGATAGGCCAAGGTGACCGCGGCGGAACTGGACAATCCCACTTCTCCTAAGTGCCCCGCCACACTGATATCCAATCCTGCTGGAAAATCTGTTTGATCCAAAACCGCGGCACTGCCCCGTAAATAGTCGGCCCAGTCCCCTTGAGCAGACTGGGGCGTGCCGATGAGGACGTCAGCAATCGGGCCAAAGCCCGCACTTTGCGCTCGCAACCGCCGATTTGGATTCGGGCTAAAGGTCACCGTAATGCCTTGATTGGTCGCGATCGAGGCCACGCGACCCAGCTGATGATCGATATGGGCGCCTAAGGGCCGAATTCGGTAGGGGGAGAACAGTTGCTGGGTCACGTCAAGGTCTGCCTCAAACGCTACACAGTGATCTAGGACACGCTGCTGGTGCTGCGCGTGGGTTAAGGCCTGAAGTTGCGGCAGCATCATAAGTCTAGATCGCCCGCCGTCCGCCGTCCCACGTCCCGCACCCCTTTCATTGCGCCGCAGCCCCAAGCCATGGCTAAACGCGCGCCCGATCAGCGATGACTTGGGCCATCAGGGACAACTCCGCCGCCTTGAAAGCATGCTCCTGGGTCATCGCAAGTTCCGTGTGGTTTAGGCAATCCAGAATCAGGGCAGCAAAGAACGGGAAACCCACCTTGCCAGTAACACTCTGGCGATGCTCGCCTGTATCATTGACTAGTAGCACCGTGTTATCGACAAAGCTTGACCGCGCCAAGTCAACATACTTACGGCATTCAATCATGCCATGGGTACCTGTAATCAGCGTTCGACCATCTCCCCAGGTCCGCAGCCCCCCAGGGGTAAACCAATCCACTCGGCAGTAGGCCGAGGCCGCGTTGTCGCCGACCAAACTGTACTCGCCGAAATCTTCAAGCTCTGGGTGCGCTGGGTTGGCGAGATTCGCAACTCGGGCCATGGTGATGACCGCATCCTGGTTGCCGGTATAGGTTAGAAATTGCTCCACCTGATGACTGGCCAGATCGCACAAGATGCCGCCGTAGGCGACCTTGTTGAAAAACCAGTCTGGACGATGATTGACTGATAATCTGTGGGGCCCCAAGCCGATCACCTGCAAGACGCGACCAATCGTGCCCTGCTCAATCAAAAACCGGGCATGCTCGGCGGCCTCATTTTGTACCCGTTCGCTAAAACACACGGCGTACTTTCGGCCCGTAGCGAGCACGACCTGCCGAACAGCCTCGAGTTGCTCGAGCGAGGTGAAGGGGCACTTATCTGTGAAATAATCTTTATCGGCCTGCAGCACGCGAATACCGATACCCGCTCTCAGGTTCGGAATGGCGGCTGCCGCCACGAGGCGCACGTCAGGCGCCTGTAAAATGGCATCAAAGGACTCGACCCGCTTGGCGGCTGGATCCAGTGCGAGCAACTTGTTGGCCTTAGACTCATCTGGCTCATAAACATAGCCCAAGGTTGCCCCTGCGGCTAGGAGGTTCGACACCATACCAAAAAGGTGGCCGTGATCCGCGAAGGCCGCGGCAATTACAAATTCCCCTGGCACGCAGACCGGTTTGGTTGGCGCCATAACGGGGGCGTAATCTTGACCTTGCTGCATATCAGAAACTACCCGATAAATCGTTAAGGGCAGCCACGACCGGTTGCGAGCGGGGTTTTTCCGCGCGTTGCTTGCTGCGTAGCCAGCGCCGATAACGCGCAGCGGACAAAGGCAAGGCTATTTTTTGCTCAAGCGCGCCCGACAGCGTAAGCGCATTGGCCAGCATGAGTGAATCCAGCCCGTCGGCGCCTGGCGCCAGGAGCTTTGCCCCCGACACAATGGCCTCACCAAAATTATCAAGCACCGCTCGATGCTGTCCGCCCTGACCTGCAACCTCAAAACGCCGCAGTTCGGTTTTGGGCTTTTGAAAGGCCTTATTGTTTTGGACCGCCTCGCTGATGGGGATGCTGGTTTCTTCAATCAGAATGACATCCTCTCGTGTGTCGTAGACCAAGGTTGCCCGATCAAGTACCACCTCGAGCCGATTTCGACCCGGCGCCTCACCTGTACTGGTAACGAAGGTGCCTGTGACGCCACCCTCAAACCCTAAGATCGCGGACACCTCATCTTCAACCCCAATGTTGTGCCAACGGCCAAAGCCGCAATTGGCAAAAACGTGGCTCGGCCGGCCAAACATCCAGCACAACAAGTCCAACTGATGCGGCGCCTGATTGAGCAATGCGCCGCCGCCTTCGCCTCGCCAGGTTGCACGCCAATCGCCACTGTCAAAATAGGACTGTGCCCGAAACCAATCGGTAATGACCCAGCTCATCCGCCGCAGCGGCCCAAAGGTTTCATCCTTAACCCAATCTCGAATGGCGCCATAGGCTGGATTCGTACGTTGATTGAACATCAGGGCCAGAATTTGCCCGTCGGCCTTCGGCATCTTGAGAAGCTGTTCGGCATCTTTGATTTCAGCCGCAATGGGTTTTTCAACCAATACGTGCAGGCCCGCCTGGAGCGCAGCACTGGCCAAGGCGACATGGCTAAAATGGGGCGTGGCGACAATCACCGCCGAGCAAGCGCCACTTCGGATCAGGGCCTGGCCACTCTCAAACACCTCTACCGCTGGGTCAGCGGTCCAAGGCGCGCGCCGAGCCTCTATGACATCGGCCACTGCCGTAAGTACTAATTGGGAGTGATCAAGGAGCCATTTACAATGGGCACTACCCATATTACCAACCCCAATTACGCCGACTCGAACGCGCATCATGACCCTCCAAAATTCTTAATAAAATCATAGCTTTGCTTCAAACAATGAAATTCATCTTCACCATAACAGTCGTCTTGCTCGACGAAATAATGCGAGATCTTGTGCGCGGCGGCAGCCGCTAAAATTGCGCGCCAATTCAGGTTGCCCTGACCCAGCGCCGCAAAACAGCGGCGGTTTTGGTCATTCAATCGAAAGTCCTTCAAATGCAGCAACGGCATGTTATCCCCCACTCGCGAAACCCACTCCGCTGGATCGGCGCCGCCGGCTGCCACCCAATGGGTATCTAGCTCAATTCCAATGCCGCGAGCCGGCGCCGCCAGTCTCAAATGTTCAAGCCAAGGCAGACCGTCAAACCATTGAAACTCGTGGTGGTGATGGTGATAGGAAAAGCTAATGCCCTCAGCGCCCAAAGCTTTTGCGACTTGCTCGCCTTCGGTTAAGAACTGCTCAAGGCCCGCCAGCGACAAATAGTCCGCCGGCGGAATCATGCCAACCGCCGTATGCTGACACCCTAGAACGTGGTGCTCATCGATCACTTTGGAAAGATCGGTCAGCAATCTTGGCCACGGCGTGTGCGTTGCCCGCACCTTGATCTCCAAGTCTTGACAATGCTGCGCCGTGCGCCGCACCGGAATATCCCCAAAAGCAGAAACCTGAATCGAGCGATAACCGATCT
>Ga0209374_1002138_pt1 | contig 17475 bp, 9 predicted proteins | sample SaaInlLV_DNA_10m_FD_184683 | JGI IMG/M metagenome (GOLD analysis project Ga0209374, IMG submission 184683) | Marine microbial communities from expanding oxygen minimum zones in the Saanich Inlet - SI075_LV_DNA_10m (SPAdes) (version 2) | ecosystem: Environmental > Aquatic > Marine > Unclassified ... | reverse complement strand
ATTCAGATCAAGTAAAGTCTTGGGAGCGAAGCTATTATTTCAATTTGCTTCTCAAAGAAAAGTATGAACTTGATGTCGAGGAGGTGAAACAATATTTTGTTTTGGATGATGTGATTAAGGGACTTTTTGATCTGACTAAAATGTTATTTGATCTTGAATATAAAGAAAACGCCCAACCTAGTGTCTGGCAAGAGGATGTGCGGATGTTTGAAGTGTATCAGGAGGGGAAGCTGAAAGGTATTTTTTATCTGGATTTACACCCCAGAGCCAATAAGTATAATCACGCGGCTTGCTTTGGCATTATCAATGGAAGGTCAATTCCAAAAGGATATCAGATTCCCATGGCGAGTTTGGTTTGTAATTTCCCAGAGGCTACGAGCGAAAAACCAGCACTCATGCCACATGGGGAAGTCGAGACCTTTTTTCATGAATTTGGACATGTCTTGCACCAAATGTTGACGACCACAGAATTGTATTCACAGTCAGGCACCAATGTCGCGCGTGATTTTGTTGAAGCGCCTTCGCAGATTTTTGAAAACTGGGCTTGGGACTATGATGTTTTGAAAAACTTCAGTAGACATTATGAGACAGGGGAAGTACTACCCAAGCTCCTATTTGATAAAATGCTCGCAGCCAAAAAAGTAGGCTCAGGTATGAGTGCTACTGGACAAGTATTTTTGGGTACTTATGACTTAACACTTCATGATCAATTTGATCCCAATTCAGGAAAAACGACCACAGATGTCTTGCGGAGCGTTCAAAATGAGGTATTACCTTATCCTTACATTGAAGGTACCTATTTTCAAAGTGCCTTTGGTCATTTAGATGGTTACGGATCCAGTTACTATGGTTATTTATGGTCTCTAGTGTATGCTCAAGATATGTTTTCAGTTTTTTCTAAAAATGGGATTTTAGATAAAACGACGGGATTACGTTACAGAGATATTATTTTGGCAAGAGGTAGCTCTGAAAAAGCCATAAACTTGGTCAAGGAATTTTTGGGTAGAGCTCCCAACAATGAGGCGTTCTTGAGAGAGTTGGGATTAGAGGAAGATGAATAATTCCATCTCTAATAAAGGCGATAAAAACCCCGCTCTTGTAATACTTCTTTTTTTTAGCTAAAGTATTTCATAAATTATTCTATAAATCGATAACTACAAACCCAGATTTCCATGATCTATCGAAATAAGCCTATGCCTGACGATATTCATGGACATCTTTCATGCGTATAATTCTAGGGAATGGGTTTGACATAAAAACTCTTAAAAGACATTATTATGAAAAATTTTTTACTTCTTACGCACTTTTTCATTTTCTCAAATATTGCCTATGCCCAAATTGATGTGGCTCCTGATAGAGGGCGTGGAGAAGGCCCTTTTAATCAGCTCATCATTAGAGGGGCTACCTTGATCAATGGTAATGGAGCACCCCCCACAGGACCTGTGGATGTAACGGTTGAGGACAATAAAATTGTCAGTATTCAAAATGTGGGTTATCCAGGTCTTGATATCAAAGAGGACAGAAGACCAAAATTAAAAAAAGGAGGTAAAGAAATAGATGCGCAGGGTATGTATTTACTACCTGGATTCATCGAAATGCATGGTCATATTTCATCGCAGAGATCTGGTAAGGCAGATTATGTTTATAAGTTATGGATGGCCCACGGTATTACCACGATTCGTGACCCTTCATGCGGTCAAGGGTTAGATTGGGTATTGTCTGAAAAAGAGCGAAGCACAAAAAATGAGATTACAGCACCAAGAATATTAGCTTATACAAGTTTTGGCCAAGGCGAAAAAAATGGAATTAATAGTCCTCAAGAAGCCATAGACTGGGTGAGAAATAATGCAGCTAAAGGTGCTGATGGAATCAAGTTTTTTGGTTCAAGACCTGATATATTCAAAGTAGCATTGCAGGAGAATAAAAAACTTGGGTTGAGATCAGCTTGTCACCATGCACAAATGGATGTTGCATTAATGAATGTACTCGAAACGGCTAGAAATGGGCTCACCACTATGGAGCATTGGTATGGGTTACCAGAGGCCCTTTTTGAAGACAGGACGGTTCAGAATTATCCATTAAATTATAATTACATGAATGAGGGTGATCGATTTGAGGAGGCAGGAAAGCTGTGGAAGCAAGCCGCATTACCTCATTCAAAAAAATGGAATGAAGTAATGAATGAGCTCCTATCCTTAGATTTCACTATTGACGCTACTTTTGTGCCCTACAGTATTTTTAGAGATGTACAACGAGGAAGCAGTTTACCTTGGCATAAAGATTACACACGACCCGCGCTGCTTGACTTTTTTCTACCGGCAAGGGATTCCCATGCGGCGGCTTATTATGATTGGGGAACAGAAAAAGAAACTCAATGGAAGGAAAATTACAGACTTTGGATGGCATTTGTAAACGAGTATAAAAATAGGGGAGGTCGGGTCACTGCCGGAGCAGATTCAGGCTATATGTATAATTTATATGGTTTTGGTTATATTCAAGAATTGGAGTTGTTGAGAGAAGCCGGATTTCATCCGATGGAGGTCATTCAGTCGGCTACTTTAAACGCCGCAGAGGCTATTGGAATGGATGGCCAGATAGGTACCATCGAGGTAGGAAAATTGGCAGATATGATTTTAATGGATCAAAACCCATTAAAAAACCTCAAGTACTTATACGGAACCGGAGATATTAAGTTGAATGATGCTAATGAGGTAGTCCGTGTTGGAGGAGTTAATTATACCATTAAGGATGGGATCATATATGATGCGAGACAACTACTTGAAGATGTGAAGAAAATCGTGGATGAAGAAAAGGAATCAACTCCGAACTGGGAAAGCTTAATGATTCAATCTATTGATCGTTAACTAGGGCTTCTCGAAAAGCAAAAGGGCATCTCGTCTTTAACAGCATCTTGAATCTGGGGTGAAATTATTTTTAGAATTACGGAGTTTTGAAATTCTAATTTTAGGTTTTGAGACAGGGATGCTGCATTTTTCTGGATCTAGGCAATCGGTTAGTTTGTTGGTGAGTAAAAAATATTGGCCATTAAAGGACAGTCCATATTTCCCAATGGTATCCCCTTGATATTCTACCTCGATGTTTAAGTTTTCTATACCCAGTTTATTTTCGGCAAGGGTGATGATCTCTAATAAGTCTTTAGGGGATAGTCTATGCTGATAGTCATTGGATTCCCACAATTGAAAATTTACGGTATCTTCTCTTCTTACTTTACCACCACAATCTATAAAATGTTTGCTGAACTTTCCTATTTCAGTGATATGGAAGTGGCTAGGTATGGATGCACCGTTGGGCAATTGAAAATCAATTTTATCGATGGTCAAGAGGGATTCTTTTATTTCTGATAGTTTCATATGGAATTTCTGATTTTTTTTTTAAGTAAAGTGGCAACAATTTTTATAATTAATTTTTGCTCAATAAGGTATTTTTAATTTAATACCAGCAAATAGCCATAAACCAGGCATTTCTACGAGGTTAGATTCATAATAACTTTCATTGAACAAGTTATTGATGGTGAGATAAAAGCTATATTTTTCTGCTTCCCAAATTAACTTTGTATCTATCACAAAATAATTGGCCATTGAAGCTCTGTCCAAATACCGTAAGCGTAGGTTATGATGTAATGGGCCAACAATTCTGTGCTGAATATTGACTGTTAGTTGATGATTTAGATTTTCAAGGACATATCTGGAAATGATGTTTGAATATTGGGGTATTTCAGCGTCAATATAGGTGTAACCGATCTGAATATTTTTTAAGATATCGTTAGATCCCAACAACGCTTGACCACTGAAATTTATATTAAAATCTAAGCCACGGATGGTTAAATCATTCAAATTTTGAGGTTGCCATTTTGAAGTATCCGCCGCTTCTGAATCCTTAATCCAATCTATTAAATTACTACTTTTTCGAGAAAACCAACTGATATTTGTATTCCAATGGCTGTGTGTGTATTTGGCTCCGACCTCATATGAAAGAGCAGATTCTGGGGTTAAATTTTCATTACCAATATTGGCGGCACCTACATAATAAAGATCAGTATAAGTGGGTATTCGCCAAGTATATCCCATGTTTGTGAAGAGTTTGATGCCGGATTTTAGTGCGTACCCTACATCAATGCCAGGAAAGAAATGTGACCCAAAATCACTATAATGACTCAATGCTACCCCAGGGGTAATGTCTAGCTTTTTATTTAATAAATATGCACGGTGCTCCAAAAAAAGGGTAGAGATTTGTCTAGAATGATTTCCAAGGTTATTACTGTTTAGACTTACCTTGCTCAGGGAACCCCCGATACCTGTAGCACCCCATTTGCTATAATAATCTCCATGACTTTCCAAGCTGACTACTTGACTGGTGTGCAAGTTGCGATAAAAGTCTGGATCTTCCCTAATGAGGAGATATTCATCTTGGTTTCTTCGCCAATTCAACCTGGTTTTTATGGTGAAATTAGCTGATGACTTTTGATGTCCGATATTCATTAAACTGGTTTGTATTTCTTCATATTGGTTAGCAAAAAAATCGGAATCATTACCATAAAATCGATTGGCACCAAATTTCCGATCCGAAAAAGACCCAAGTACGCTTATGTTTTGACTTTCGTCTAGCGCGTAACTACCTTGGTAAAAATAATTGGCTACATCATAATCAGTATTGAAGCGGTATCCATCCGATAGTTGTTTTCCCAATGACAAATAATGCTGGTATTTTCCTTTTTGATGTGCGATAGCGGCATGGCCACCCCAAAGTGCGTTCATTCCGTTACTGAGGGATAATTTCAGATAAGGCGTATTAGGTGTTTTGGTCACAATATTGATGGCGCCTGTAAAGGCATTAGCTCCAAAAACTCGTGCTGCAGGACCTTTGAGTATTTCAATTCTTTTAATGTTATCAAGGTCTAAGGGTAGGTTTAAGGCATGATGCCCTGTTTGGGGATCGGCCATTTTAATCCCGTTAATCAAGATGAGAATTTGATCAAAAGTACCTCCGCGTAAGCTTACATCCGCTTGTAAGCCATGTGTCCCCCGTTGGCGCACATCAAGTCCAGCTACTGATTGCAGTAATTCGGCAACACTTTGGATTGCCGAATTTTCGATTTGTTTATTTGAAATGACATGAATGTTTCTTGAAGTTTGTGAAACAGGGAGTTGAAGCCTATTTTCCTGAACGATGACATCTTCGAACATCGGGACTTGTGAAGGAGGTACCGAGGGAGCTTCTTTTTTGTATAAGATCACATTGATGGTTGAACGGATGCCCCTATTTATTTCCTTAGAGACATATCCATCAGCGCTGAAAATCAAATTATCCGAAGTTTCTGGTATTGTGATTTCGTAGTTGCCCTTGGTATTAGTGATTGCCTTAAACTGGGTCTCTTTGATTAAAACTGTAACTGCGATAATGCCATTTCCATGATCATCAACTACTTTCCCTACCACTTTGGAGCCTTGTGCAAATGCGTGTGCGGAAGTCATTAATACAAACAGGAACAAAACCCATTGATGATTTTGGATATTATTTTTTGATAAAGCAGAGATCAGTTTAAGCACTTTTATGAGCATAAAATAGGTTGCTAAATGTGAGTGAGAGATCTGGAGAATAACATCAAAGAAGAAAATTTATAAAAAACCTTGGACGTGATAATTTTCTAATTCTACATCTGTAGAGGAGGTTGCCTATTAACGGTTTCATTAAATAATATTAATTCTCTTTGCTAATCAGATTAAATTACTTTAACCAGCAATTTAAATTAAAAGAGGCATATAGGCTTTCGAGTTTCGCTTTTTTAGTGAATTTGTATATTGCGATAAATTCAGAGACTATTTAGGAGGGTTAGCCATAGGAGAATTGATAAAGCTAAATGGAGTCATATTTTAACATAAAACTTACGTTGTTACATAAAGCATTTTGATGATTCTAATGTTGAGTCTCTATAATTATGTATAATAGGATGGTTACTTTTCATAATATTTGGGTATTAAGTGTATTAAATCCTTCATGAAACCCGGTTTAAGTATAGACTTATACTAAAAAAATCAGCGGTTATTAAAAAAATTCTATAAATTTAAATATAAGGACAAATTATAAAAATTAAAAAATCACAACAAATGAAAAAATTCAAAAACATATTATTTGTCAGTGCACTACTGTCCATGACGGTTTTCATGTCATGTACAGAGGATGATGACCTTGAGGATATTGAAAATGGAGATAAGGTTTCTAATGACAGTACTGATGTTTCTAATGACAGTACTAATATTGTCCCTGAAACTCTTAGTTTCATCATTCTTGGAGAAGATACGATTCTATTGGGCTTAGGTGCCTTGGAATATTACGGAATTGAGGATGAAGGGAATATACCATTTTTAGGATATACAAAAATAGATGGGGAACCTTGTTTTGAATTACCGTTTAATACGGACATTATTCTACAGGGAGGTACTTATACAGTAGATCAACTGAATACTTTTATGGAAGCAGAAAGTCAAGAAGAGTTTGAGGCGCTTGCTGAAGAATATGGTCCGGGTAATGTCGTTGCTATTTTTTCTTGGCTAGATCATAATGAAGAAGCGCTGAGCAGTGGTGAGTATGTTGGAGGCACGAGATTTTTTAATGAAAACTTTCCAAATTATACAGTGGCTTCGATCGAGGAGTTAAATGCATTTATAGAAGGTAAGTACGAGGAAACTTATGGATCTGCCTGTATGGAGTGTGAGGAAGCTTATCAAAATGCGTGTGCTGGAGATGAAATGACTTTTGAAATCTGGGATGAGGAAACAGAGGATTACATGGAGGTTACAGAAATTATGAGTGGAGAAAGACTCTATGAGACTTATTTGTATTCCGATAATTGTCGATTAACGGGTATTGATCGAACATGGATGGATGAGGTCTGTAGTATGGAAGATTTATCTTTTGGTAATTTAATTAACGAGTTTGAAATAGGTATGATTTCTGCTAACGAAAATGGAGAAGTTGTAGATCAATTCTATGATGTTTCAAATGTCACTTTATCTTTAGAAATCTTGGGTGATGGCCAGTATTCCATAAATGCAAGTGGAGATGCGACTCTTTATGATGAAGAGAGTGAAGAGGCCATTTCAGATTTCATACCTTTCACGATGAGTTATACGGGTGTTCTCTACGAAGAGAATTTTGAAGACGAAGATGATTATGATGAAGATGATTATTTTGAAGATTGTTTTATAGAGGAGCTATCTGAAGAAGAAGGCTGGTGGGTTGATTCTGTAATGCTAATTTATCCAGACGCTGAAATTGATTATGCCTTATTAAATATTTGCGAAACTGGAGATTATATAGATGAACATTTAATCGTGGGCATATACGACGGAAGTTTTGTAGATGAGGAAGATGAAGAAATTGATTATTTTTGTGAAATTGTATTTGAAAACATAACGCAAGAACTTATTTACAATGGCTGTGCAAATTGTGACTTTACAGACATTGACATAGATGAGCAGGGTTACTGGACAGGGTATCTTGATTCTGCTTACCAAGATGCATCTATAGATCACATCGAAATAGTTGATTGTAGTGAGTTTTACCCCGAAGATCCAAGGGTGCTAAATATTTACTTAGACAATGGTTGTGTCGTTACCTTTAATGATGAGACGGAAACGATCTGGTCGGAGTATTGTGAAACATGTACAATAACTGAAATTGAGGTAACAGCGCAGGGATATTGGAGTGAATTTATTCCAGAAGACGAGGTTATTATGGATATTATTTTAGATGAGTGTGTCTTTGATGATAGATTACCGGAAAGTTTTCTTCATATAAATTTTGAAAGTGGTTGTGGCTTGGTTTTCGATGATATAGAAGAGGATTTGGTTGCAGATTTTTGCTCAGAAGGTCCGGATGAGGAATATTGTAGTATTTCTGAAGTCCCAAGTGATGAAGAAGGTTATTGGTTGGATATCCTCAATGGACCAGAATTTGATTCTACTTATGTAATCGATCAAATGCTTATCGAGGCTTGTAGAAGTGAGTTTGAGGATCCTGAGGCTGATTTAAGAATTGCTTTTCTTGTTAATACCGATAGTTCTGTGAGAATCATTTCATTTGATGAAATGGCTCAAGAGATTGCTTTTGATAGTGATGAAGATTCACTAGATAATTGGAGTTTGATATCATTGAACGACACACAGTGGGCAGCAATGATTGCGGATGAATACCCTGATCAAACGGTGGAATCAGTCTACAAAAACTCATATGAAGATGATTATGAGTCATGGAATGATATATTTGTTTTCTTTGAAGACGATTGTTTGGTGATATTTGATGATAATGATGGCATGATCTGGGAGGATCTATGTAATGGTTGGTCTGATGAAGATGATTCTGATGGGGTAGGCAGGGGTCGAAAAGAGCTGTGGACTAAATCATTTTTTAGAAAAACTATTTCTTCTACCATTACCAATTCAAAGCTTAAGCAATTTGCTCCTACTATTCGTGGCAAGAAAACGGCCTTGATTAAGAAGGGTGTCATTAGAAATAAAGTAGATATTAATATCTATGCTAAGCGCAATAATTCGAATATCAAAAAGGTGAAAAAATCGCAATTCTCTTTTTTGAGATAAGTATAAATAGAAGTAGATTTTAAATAGCCGATGATAGATTTTAAATCTATCATCGGCTATTTTTATTCTATTAATCATTAATCAATGGCTAAAAAGACCCTCTATGACTTTTTGAATTTAAGATTTACTTGATTTGTATGATTTAATATTTGAAGTTGAGCATGATGATTTATGTTACTTCGATTTTATAATTAATGGCCTAAGCACAAGCATGGGGTGTAGCTATTGTAAACCGTCAGTAAAAAGTGAACTTATAAGGGTTAAATTATAAAAGAGTGTTTAAACAGAGTAATCCATTTAATCCGTGCGTAGTATTTAAAACTATTATGAAAAAGCAGATGACAACTCTAATTCAAAAGGAGAGCAAGAGTAAGATACTTTTATTAAAATTCCAAAAATGTTTTATCTGAAGCCTTCTTACCGTTGCATCATAATTGGCCTTAATTCCCAGGGGGCTGAGACTCATTATGTAATAATACGGGTAGAGTTAGGCTGAACTCTTAATAAGTGTCTTAATTTTTCAATACTTGGATTTCAACCCTTCTGTTAAATCTTTTTTGTTCTTTGTTATCGTTGTCTTTTAAAGGTTTCCATTCACCATAATAGTACACTTTTATCTGCTCATATTTAGCTCCAAATGTTCCAAGTTTTCTGCGTACCGTCTCCGCTCGTTTTTTTGATAGAATGAGATTGTAATTCTCATCTCCATCATTATCGGTATGACCGACAATGATGATTTGATATGCGCTTCCATTAGAGAAATCATATCTATTTACCAATTCAATGATTTGTTCATTATAACTATTTGTGAGAGTCGCATCATCGCTGTCAAAATAAACATTAAGGGCTTCAATGAAACCTCTCGAAGACTCTGCTTTCAAAACTCGGTCAGTACCCTTATCCTTATCTTTCTCGCTCCCCTTATAGTTTTTTTCATTATTGATGACTCTCTTTGTTTCTACTGAAATGGGATTGATGGTAATTTGAGTAGCATCGGGCATTTCATTATCTACTTTTTCTTTTTTGATTTGTTCAATTTTTTCTTTGGTATGATTTGGGTCAATATCTTTTTTGTTTTTGTAAAAATCAATTTTCTCAAGATGGGTTGAATCAATAGGACAGCCTTCATTGTAGATAGATCCAGAAATCTCAGGACATTTATCAAGTAAATTAGTGGTACCATCACCATCATTATCGGTACAACATCCTGGGTTTTCAAAAGGGCAGCCATTATTAAATTCAATGCCTGCAATATCAGGACATCTGTCTACTACATCGATCACTCCATCTTTGTCACGATCAGGACATCCGTAGTGAATGGGCAATCCGGCAATTAAAGGACATTGATCATTCAGATCTAAAACGCCATCTCCATCGGTATCAGGGCATCCATTGTGCTTTTTGGGACCGGGTGTATAAATACAATAATCTTGAGTATCCGGAATTCCATCTCCATCCGTATCGGGACATCCTAACAGACCCAATAAGCCGGGATCGTACAAACAACCATCTTTAATGTCAGATACTTTATCACGATCGATGTCTGAGGGTACTTTGTATCCTAGATTGAAAACAATGCCAGCGAATATACTTGAGTTGAATCGTGCTCTTTTACCCAGTAGTCCTGTGATATTATGCATACCTCCGACAACAGATATAACACCATCTCTGGCATTCAGTCTGTTTGTCAGTCCAAGTAGATTGACACGACCGGACAGTCCCACATTAAACTGACCATTCCTCTGAATGGACAACGGAAGGGCTACTCCTATCTTTTGAGAACTGTATCTAGGAACAATTGAGTGTATCGATTTCACATGTACTTTATGGAGATCAGATTTTCTTTTTAAGGCTGTGGAAGAACTATAACCTAAAAATAAGTTTTTTGAGAAGTGATAGTCTGCGTGTATATTGAGTGACGTGGGAAGATTCATATTGAACATATCATCTTGCTTTTGATTTTTATTGGAAGCATCCGCAAAATCATCAAAACTTTTAAAAACAGTCATTTCATCTAGTTTTTGGATGTCTAAATCGACAAAGGTGAGCGCTCCAAGTGTTTCTGTGTCATAGGTATTATTGGCAGTGGTAAAATCGTAGGAGAGACTATCTCGAGTAAAGCGCACCCTTCCAATATCGGTGATACTAATACCAAATTTGAATAAATATTTCGTACGATCGTATCGTTCAATATTCGTTTCTCCATCCATATCATAATGGAACCTGTTGTATTTTGGACGATATTCATATACTGCTCCTAAATCTAGTCCGATACCTGAATTTCTCGAAGTGAACATATTGCCTTTTTCGGCTCTCCCATAATTAAATTCGGTAGAGATAAAAGTGGCCTCTGAGCTGGCCAAACTATCGAATTCAAAGCTTCCCTGATCAGAATACAGATAGGTAGCATCAATACCATTGATCAGTTTTACAGCAATTCCTGCTTTTATAAAGTTGGCTTTTTCATTTTTTAGGACCCGGGCATAGTTAAATCTATTCTCTAAATAGATGAACTGATTGTAGGAATAATTTTTAAATGAAATAGGGGTATTCAAAGGCGTTGAGTCATCATAATCGTTGTGAATGGCATTGGTCCATTCGTTAGAAAGACCATCCAGATTACCGAAGGATCGAATGCGGAAACTTAATCCAATTGCATTGCTGTGATTGATTTCATAACTTACTCCAACTAAGTCAATACTGGAATTTCTGGACTGGTATCCGAGTCCAGAATGATCTCTATATCTGGCACTTTCATTTCCAAAGGTCTTGCTCAGAATGCTTGTATTGCTACCTGTATAGTTATTAGTTTTTAGGCTATTTAAAGAGCCGCTGATACTTAATTTTTGAAGAGAATTGACAATGGATGCAGGTTGAAAATAGGAAGTGGAATAACCCATATAATTGTCTAATGCATTTCCCCCAGAGTAATTATTTTGAGCGGATACGTTGAAATATGTGAAAAGGGTTCCTATCACTAAAATGGAAAATCTTAATTTCATAATGAGTACAATTCTTGAGATTATGACTGTTGCCTGGTTGTATTGAGCGAAAGAGTTATAATGCTGTTCTTATAACTTCAAATGTAAATTATTATTATTTTTTAAAAATGTTCTCCTTAGTTTAAATTTTAAATTTAATTCCTTAGAAAAAGCCTTATTTGATGATTGATTTTATTATCATCAATGACAACGAGAAGTTTGGTAAGTTATGGATTTAGGCGTTGACCTGATATTGAACACATAAAATAGGGGGATTTAAAAGTTGTATATTAAGTATTATTGGATTGTGGATATCCGACTGAGATCATAAAAAAACAGGTATTGATTCTAATTGCGAAGCTAATAAGACATATCTTTAAAAAAATATAATTTAAATCATCATGGCTAAAGGCATCAACGCAAAAAAAAATGTGAAGAAGGAACCTGCCAAAACACCAAAAGAAAAAAAGGCAGAAAAGAAACTTAAAAAGGGTAAATAGTTGTTTATATGCACCTCAATGATGTTATCATGCGTGTTATCTTCATATTTGAAAATGTGATGACTTATGAAATCACTTTTGTGCCTCGAGTAACCAACTTTAGGTAGGGGATTGGATATTTGACCAAAATAGAGTTAAATGATGTATCCGAAATTAAAAAAAATCTGCAAAGACGACTGCCAATAAGAATTACTCTCAACAGCCTTTATTTTCGGAAAAAAGTGATCATCTCACTGAGAGCTAGACTAGCTGAGGTCTTAGCAGTAGACCATTGATTAGTAAAAGTATTTATCACAATTTTATTTTTTCGCTAAATGTAATAGCCATACTTACAAAAAGTAACTTATGAATAAAAAGTAATAAAAAAAATTATTATTTCATTTCTTTTAACCTTTATTTTGATGTTACTCCATTTAAACTGCGTCTTTGAGTTTTAAAATAAAATATAGAGAGCTAATTTTTATTAATTCACTTTTTAAGTTATTACCTTTATTTTAATGATAGATATAGAAGTAAACAATAGTTGTCCTATCAGTAGTGCCATGCAAATCTTGGGTGGGAAGTGGAAAATCATTATTTTGTCGCGGCTTATGGATGGTAAACTTCGTTTTGGTGAACTTTTGTCTATGATTCCTTTAATCTCTGGAAAGGTGCTAGGAGATCAGTTGAAAGAAATGGAGCAAGACGGTTTGGTGCTTCGTCAGCAGTTTAATGAAATCCCCCCAAAAGTAGAATACACACTGACTGAAGGCGCCATTCAGTTGAAAAAAATATTGCAAGATTTGTGTGATTGGCAGAATAATCACAGTTTGAATCATCAGAAAAACTAGCCATTCATTTTTACGAATGCTTACAAAGGATCATTCTTTTTTTTACAGTTTATTATTGACCGTTAAATACAATAGATGTCCAGCGATTGATAATTGGAAGTATTAAATGGGTTGGTTTTTTACTTGTATTTGAGTCAATTTAGTCGTCAATTTTACTGGAATTATAATAAGGTGAATGATCATAGATTAAGTAGTGGTTTTAAAAATTTACATTTAATTTAAGCAATTTTAAAATCAATGCATATTTTCCTTACCTAATGAGATATATAAAATTATTTTTTACCGTCCATATTTGCATCATATCTGGATGCCAAACGGACTCAGCAAATTTTTCCATTGATTATGAGAAATTTACCTTAGAAAATGGCCTTGAGGTGATCCTTCATGAGGATCATTCTGATCCCATTGTCGCAGTGGCCACTGTGATGCATGTGGGTTCGAATAGAGAGAAGCCTGGGCGCACAGGCTTTGCTCATTTTTTTGAGCATATGTCCTTCAATGATTCTGAATATGTGCCTAGAGGGGCCAATAGGAAATTGATTCCTGAATGGGGTGGGACAAGAAACGGGGGCACATGGAATGATGGAACTATTTATTATGAGGTAGTCCCAAAAGATGCATTTGATAAAATTCTATGGATTGACTCTGATCGCTTTGGATACATGATTAAAACGGTTACTGAGGAAGCCTTAGAACGAGAAAAACAGGTAGTAAAAAATGAAAAAAGAGAAAGAGTTGACAATGCACCCTATGGCTTTACCAATGAAATCATTATAAAAAATCTATATCCATCGGGTCATCCATATAGTTGGACCGTTATCGGGGAGTTGGAAGATCTTCAATCGGCTGAATTAGTAGATGTTAAGGAATTTTATGAATCCTATTATGGTGCGGCAAATGCATCATTGGTGATTGCTGGGGATATAGATATAGCCGAAACCAAAGCAAAAGTAGTGCAATGGTTTGGTGAAATTAGAAAAGGGCCTGTAGTTCAATCTTTAGCCCCGATGCCTGTAAATCTTGTAAGTTCAAAATCTTTATATTTCGAAGATAATTTCGCCAAATTACCTGAACTGAGAATGGTATTTCCAACGGTTGAGGAATACCATCCCGACGTACAGGCGTTGAATGTTTTATCTGCATTGCTTGATGATAGTAAAAAGGCACCTTTTTACAAGATTATTGTTCAAGATAAAAAATGGGCACCAGCTGTTTCAAGTTATCAAAGCAGCAAGGAGTTAGCAGGAGAATTTGTAATCCGAGTGCGTGCTAATGCGGGTGTGGATTTAGACTCAGTAAAAAAATCCATTGATGAAGCCTTTGAATTATTTGAAAAGGAAGGATTTGGAGACAAAGAACTTCAAAAAATCAAAGCAGAGTCCGAGACCCGTTTGTACATGAGTATTGAAACCATTCTGGATAAAGCTTACACCTTAGTTAATGATAATGAATATGCCAGTGATCCTGGTTATGTTGTGAAGCGTGCAGATTTAATCAATAAGGTTACTCGAGAAGATGTATTGCGTGTTTACCACAAATATATCAAAGGACAACCTTATGTGATGACAAGTTTTGTACCCTATCATCAAACGTCTTTAACCGTAGACGGAGCTATAAAAGCGGAGGTTTTTCAGGAACAAATAGTTGCCAATGTCGAAAATGAGGAAGTCAGTCAGGGGGATGAGGCAGTGTACGACAAAACGCCCGCTATTTTTGATAGGTCCGAGCCAGAATTAAGTGAATTACCGCTATTTGAGATGCCTGATGTATGGATTGAGAATTTAACAAACACAGGAATTCGGATTTATGGCATTGAAAATAATGAAATTCCTTTGGTGACATTTGACATTACATTAGAAGGAGGTCATCGCCTGGACAGTGCTGAAAAATCTGGTACCTCTGTATTGTTGGCAGATTTAATGATGGAGGGAACGGCATCTAAAACGCCTATGGAGTTGGAAGAGGCGATAGGCTTATTGGGGGCGTCTATCAATATTTACAGTACTAACGAGGAAATAAGAATCTCGGCTACCTGCTTGGCCAAAAATTTTGAGGCAACAGTTTCGTTAATTACAGAAATTTTGCTGTATCCTAGATGGGATCAAGCTGAGTATAATAGATTGATACAAAAACGAAGGACTGAATTAGAGGGGAATGAATTTAATCCTACAAATATCGCTTATCGAAATCTTATCAAATTGCTCTATGGACCTGATCATATTTATGCAACGTCTGCTAACGGTACATTGGAGACCCTTGAAAAGCTAAGTATTGATGATTTAATCGATTATTATGAAAAGAACATCAGTTCTTCCTTAGCAACTATACATTTAGTAGGAGCCATTAAAAGTGACCAGGTTGCCAAGGCTTTTGAGCCACTGGATAAAAAATGGAAGATAGGTGAGCGACCCCTAACTGCGAAAGCGAATACCATCCATAATATTGATCAGAAGCTTTATTTTATTGATGTTCCAGGAGCCAAACAGTCTGTTATATTTGTTGGTAAACTGGTACTATCTGCATCGGATGATTCGTTTAATAAGCTATCATTTGCGAATGAAATTTTGGGAGGAGGTTCCAGTGGTAGGTTATTTCAAACCCTGAGAATTGAAAAAGGTTATACGTATGGTGCTTATTCTTTTGTTGGGGAAAGTAAGGAAGTCTCACCCTTTGTGGCATATTCAAGTGTTAGAGCTAATGCGACCAGTGCATCGATGGAGGTCATCGGGGATCTTATACGAAATTACAGTATAACTTTCACTGATGAGGAGGTGGGTATTACTCAAAATAAGTTGATTAAATCGAACGCTGGATCATACGAAAGTTTATCTGCAAAACTCAGTCTCTTGCGAAATATGAGTAAGTATAATAAGTCTTTGTCTTATCTAGAGGAAGATCAAATTGAATTGATGAACATGACATTGACTGATTTTAGATCAGTCATTGACCAATATTTGGTCGAAGATGAAATGGTATATGTAGTGGTAGGAGACAAGGAATCACAATTAAGCAACCTAAATAAATTGGGTAAGGGGATTGCTGTTGAATTAGACAAAGATGGTAACAGAATGATCTTAAAGGACTAGGAATGTAAGGTTTCGACTCAACAGGTAGCGATCATCTTTGTTCCGTTAATCGGATGTCCGCCAGTAACACCGTTCTTGGATCAGGTAATATGAGTTGAGGTTTGATGAGTGCTGGGATTGTATAGGTAGCCGAGCCTGTGCTCATGTCTACTTGGAATAAAACAGGATTCATTCCATCGGAAAAATGGAGTTCAAATTCAACCGGCACATCGAATAATACCTCTGAGGTAGCCTTTTGTGTTAATGTTAGATTTATTTGGCCGAGGCTTTCATCATAGGACCAATTGGCATTAATTTCAAGCATGTCTGGCCGTTTTAGCCATTGATTCAGAAACGGGTCCAAATCCTCAGAAGTAAAGCGTTCCATTTCATGAATAAAGTCTGCCGTGGAAGCATGGCCATTGAAATATTTCTTGTAATAAGATTGTATCCCCATTTTGAAAGTTTCGTGTCCCATTTTCTCACGTAACATATGTAAAAACCAAGCTCCTTTTTTATAGGTCATGCCCGTTACCACAGGACCTAATTCAGCCGTTCGGTCATCAATGACAATAAAGCTATTGTCTTTTTTATGATAGCCTTTGATGAGCTTTTTTGCTACTTTAAGCTCTTTAATGTATGTTTCATGGCCATATTGATGCGATTGGAATAGCATAGTGAAATAAGTAGCAAATCCTTCACTAAGCCAAGCATCATCCCAAGTAGATTCAGTCACCGAATTACCAAACCATTGATGTGCGATCTCATGAATCACGACATTTCTAAGCCTCTCTGTAGCTTGACCCGTAATAAGGTTTTCTGCATAGAGGATGGCTGAGGCGGTCTCCATAGCCCCGCGGGTCACACTTGATGATTGGATATTGGCGAGTTTTTCGTAGGCAAAAGGCCCCACATAGAGGCTGAAAAATTCAAGTACGCTTTTAGTGGGATGGGCAAAGTCATTAAAACCAGCATCTCGATCTTTGGCATAAACCCAAGACTGGATAGGCTTGCCTTTAAAGGTATCTACTTGCTGAACTGCAAATTCTGCTACCCCCAATACGTAAAGCCAACAAGATACCGGAACCGATTGCTTCCAATGAGTAAATTTACGATTTCTAGGCAGGAGTGATTCCTCCATCAAGACGCCATTTGATACTACTTTGTATTTGGCGGGCGCAATAATTTTAAACTCTACCGTTGCCTTTTCATAAGGATGGTCAATTGTAGGGAGCCAATTTCTGGTATTGTTGGGCCAACTTTCGCAAAAGAACGTTCGATCTCCATTGTGATTATTTTTTATTTCTAAGCCTGCCTGTGGAATACCTCTATACTCAATAATGAAAGTTTTAAGGCTTCCTTTACCCACCGGTTGATCCAGATTAATGACCAAAGAATCTCCTTGATGTCGGTATTTTAATTGGGAACCTGCTGATGTGATAGAGGATACTTCCATGCCTTTACCGAGACGTTCTTTTGTT
>Ga0209374_1002136_pt1 | contig 17492 bp, 20 predicted proteins | sample SaaInlLV_DNA_10m_FD_184683 | JGI IMG/M metagenome (GOLD analysis project Ga0209374, IMG submission 184683) | Marine microbial communities from expanding oxygen minimum zones in the Saanich Inlet - SI075_LV_DNA_10m (SPAdes) (version 2) | ecosystem: Environmental > Aquatic > Marine > Unclassified ... | reverse complement strand
AATCCTGTCAAGTGGAAAGAATCTAATAATTATTCTGATTCATTTAGGTTCGTTTTTTCAACAGATACTTTAAAAGGATTTGAAGATGCAAGTCAAAATGCATTAAAAAATTCAGGAGACTATTTTCCAGGATTTATTCAAATATATCCTGATGGAAGTGCTCAAAGGACCATGGGAAATAAGGAAAATTTTGATAAATTAATTTTCTTTACAAAGAATCTTAGTTATAACAAGAAAGCAAACGATTTGGAAGATATAAAGAAAAAAATTATTTCTACAGCACTTCCTTATATTGAAAATTCAGATGATTTAGTTTACAGTAAGTTTCTTACACCAAAAGATTTAAATGAAACATTCTTGTTTCCAAAAGGAAATATTGATCATTTAACAATGACTGGAGATCAAAACTTTGATAAAAGGACATTTAGCTCTCGCTCTTCTAACTTCTATTCTTACTACGACTATGATAATATTTATTATTGTGGTGCTGGAAGTTTCCCGTGCGGAAGTGTAGCTGGAACTCCAGGATATATGTGTTCTAAACAGATAATAAAACAATTTAGCAGTAAAAAAGCGGTATAGTGATCTTTAATAATTTGATATAATATTTATACATTTATTAGAAATGACCTATATGAAAAAAACATGCATACTATTAATTTTTATTCTAATGACAGCTTGTACTAATTCATCAAAAGTTCTGTTTTTAGGAGATTCAATAACAGAAGCTGCTCTTTATGATAAGAAAGTTGCTGAGCCTATTGGTGATACTTTTGTTTACCCTAAAGCAACTGGTTTTATTACACTTCTAAAAGAAAATATTGGTGATGATGTAGAATTAATTGGAAAAGGAGTTAGTGGTGATAAAGTGTCTGATCTTCTTACAAGGTATAAAGATGATGTCATTAAACTAAATCCTGATATTGTATTTATTTATATCGGAATTAATGACGTTTGGCATAAATATGACTTTGGTACTGGATCTGATATCGATTTTTACGAAAATGGTTTAAGAAAAATAATCAGTGATATAAAAAAGCTGGGGTCAAAAATAGTTCTTTGTACACCAACACTTATAGGGGAGAATTCAGGAGAATTTACACTTGTCAATAAATTTAAAGATGTAAAGACAATGGAAAAAATGAATGGTGATTTAGATGCTTTTTCAGATGTAATAAGAAAATTATCTACTGAGTTTAATACTGATTTGATCGACTTAAGAGAGATTTTTATGACTTATGTTTCAGAAAACAATCTTAATAATGAACCTGCTGGTTTATTAACCTATGATGGTGTTCACTTAAATGATCTAGGCAATAAGTTAATTGCAGATGAAATGATAAAGTTCATTGATTAAATTTTTTAAAAATTTAGAATAGCTATTATCTAAATTTTATGAGTTTAGATTTAGAAGAAAGATATAAAGGATGCTTAGGTGATCCGTTAATATTTTTTCCAAAGCATAATGGATCAGCAATTAAACTCTTTAATTCAAATGGCTCAACAGATAAATTCCCCCAAGCATATACTATATCATCAACTTTATTTATCAGACTCTTAATTATCTCAATATTATCTTTTTTTACACCAATGTTAGAGTCAATTATCTTCGGGTTTGGTGTGATATGAGTATATAGATTAGTTACATAAAATCCGCCATAATTAAATTTTCTACTAAAAGATAATAATCTTCTTATTGTCGGATCATCCTTTTTGTCATCAGCAAGAGACGGATTAAACATAATATATAGAATCAATCGTTTAGAGGCATCCCATTCTCTTTTAAGTAAATATCTATTTTTTCTACTATTACAGAACCTAGCTTCTCGAATCATGTAACAATAATTATTTGTATTTTTTACAATCTCTTATTAAGTCTTTTTCAACTACTTTAAGGTATCTTTGTCTTTTCTTTTCTGACACAAATGGAACTGACCAAAATTGTTTAGTATTACTCCAATTACCACCCCAGCCAAATACAAAAGTAAATACACCTAGCACTAGTCTTAGTTTTACTGAGTTTAAATACATCGTTTTAACTGGCAATGCAGGAGCTCCATGGGTTAAATAACATCTTATTTTTTTCTTTTTTAGAAATGATCTTGGATATGCATAAGTTTTAGTGATGTTTACAAACTCGTATGCAAAACCTGGAGTAAAAACTTCATCAAAGAAGGTTTCCATTTTGGGTGTTAGTCTAAACCACCAGACAGGAGATATAAAATAAATTCGATCTGACCACGTTACAAGATTTTTATATTTCTCTACTAATTCTTTTTTATCTCTATGAAGTTTATCTTCATAGAGATCTATTGTCTCGATTTTTTGATTTGGATGATCATTTAGAATCTTTGAAATAGTTTTAAAGATTCCATTATGGCAAAAAGAATTTTTATCTGGATGCCCAATAATTACTAAATTATTCAATGGTAGAAATTAAGATTAGTAAGCAAAATTAAATAAATTTGTTCATACTTATATTATGAAAGACTTAATAATTATTGGTGCTGGACCAATTGGTCTTGCTTGTGGAATAGAAGCAAAGAAAAGTGGTTTAGACTACGAAATAATTGACAAAGGAATGCTTGTTAATTCAATTTATAATTACCCTGTCAATACTACCTTTTTTTCTACTTCAGATAAACTTGAAATTGGAGAGATTCCTTTCATATCTCATAATGTAAAACCAACAAGAACAGAAGCCTTAGAATATTATAGAAGAGTTTGTGACGCTTGGAAACTAAATCTAAATCTTTACAATGAAGTGCATCAAGTTTCTAATAAAGACTCTCATTTTGAATTAAAAACTCAAAATGGAACTCTGAATTCAAAAAAAGTAATTATCTGTACAGGGTTCTATGATATCCCATATTTACTTAATGTTCCTGGAGAAGAACTTGATAAAGTCTTACATTACTACAACGAATCCCACCCATATTACAAAATGAATATTGCTATTGTAGGTGCAGGAAATTCAGCTGTTGATGTTGCCCTAGATACATACAGAAAAGGAGCAAATAGTGTGACTATGATAATTCGTGAGAAACAAATAGGTGAAAATATAAAATATTGGGTAAGACCTGATATCATCAATAGAATTGAGAGCAAAGAAATTAATGTTTTTTATGAATCTGAAATAATAGAAATAAAAGATAAATCAGTGATTATTAGAACTAAAGATGAGACTAATGAGATTGATAATGATTTTGTATTAGCAATGACTGGATATCAACCCAACTATGATATATTAAAAGAACTTGGAGTAGAAATATCTAATGATAAATTTAAAACTCCTATCTATAATGAAGATTCAATGGAGACTAATGTTAAGGGTGTGTTTTTAGCTGGAGTTATTTGTGGTGGATTAAAAACAAACAAATGGTTTATTGAGAATTCTAGAGATCACTCACAAAAAATTATAGCACAAATTGTTAAAAGCTAAATTATTGCTTTATAATTTTTCCCTTTTTCATAACAAAATTTACATTTTGTAGAAGGGAGATATATTTTAGAACATTACCCTTTACAGCTATAATGTCTGCTTGTTTTCCTTCTGTAATTGTTCCAACTTTATCAGAAACTCCCATAAAGAAAGAGGGCCAATATGTTGCTGATTTTATTGCATCTAATGGATCTACACCCATTATATTTACCCATACATCTAACTCATTCCAAGTACTTTGTGAATGAAACTTCATAGGTATTCCACTATCCGTTCCAACTAACATTACAACTCCAGCATTCTTAAGTTGATTGAATTTAGTTTTTAATGTTGGTTTTCTAATTGGGGTTAATTGAAAGTATGGAAGTTCTCCTGGTTTCTGTATTGACTTTTTGATATCTGCAATTATTGAATCTGGTAATCCAAGGTGCCAAGAATCATTATCAAGATGCTCGTTACTATTAATAACATCTGTATAGTTATAAAGACCCTCAATAGTTGGAGTCCAAAATAAAGGACCTATATTCATTTGAGAAGTTCTTTCACGTATCATTTCCATTACATCATCAGGATACCTTGGAGCAGATGATAATCCAGTATGTTCAAAATTATCTATGCCAACTTTTAAACCTAGCCTTATTTCTTCAGGTCGATGTGAATGAGCTATAACTTTAAGGTTATGTTTATGCGCTTCATCTACAACTGCATATAACTCTTCATATGTCATCTGATCTTGGTCAATTAATTTTATACAATCAACACCTGCGTCTGCTAAAATTCTTATTTTCTTTCTTGCATCTTTCTCACCGCTAACACCCCATCTAAATAACTCAGTGCCAGGGTATGGTTTTTTTTGAATAAATGGGCCACTTACATACATTGTTGGTCCAGGTATTTCTCCTGAATTAATTTTATCTCGTACATCAATACTCTCTTTTAGTGGACCCCCAAGATCTCTTGCACTTGTTACTCCTGCCATCAATAATTGGTAAGCAGATGAAGGCATAATTACATCTTGAAACAATTGTGGATATGTCTCATCCCAATAATCATAATCTGAGTGACCGTTTATCATTAAGTGAACATGCATATCCCAAAGTCCAGGGAGTACAGACATCCCCTCTGTACTAATTACTTCATAATCTTCAGGTATATTTAAAGTCTCTACTGTCCCTATTTCCAGAATTGATTCTCCATCAATTAAAATAACACTATCAATTATTGGAGAATTACCAAACCCATCAATTAATGTTCCTCCAACTAGAGCTTTTTTTTGGGCTGTAGATAATAATGAAGAAATTAATGCTATAAGTAAAAATATATTTTTCATTTGTAAATTTAAGAATTAATTGATTTAGATAACAAACTGTGAAAGTGGTGAACACCTCTCTCTTTAGATGGAGAAAATCTACCAGTTTTATAGAACTTAGAGTTTATTCCTTTTTGAACTCCCTCAACAACAAACTCATCTTCTCTTTCAACTTTATCAAGTGACGCTCCAGCTCCAGTTTCTAGTTTAGATTCATCAAATACATATGTAATAAATTGAACTTTTGTTTTACTAATATTGACTGGTTTAACAATATTTATTGAAAGTCCCCAAGGATAAAAATTGAGCATTATATTTGGGTATAACCAATAGTAATATGCTGCAACATTTTTTCCATGATCAATGTGATTTTCAGGAATATCAAAAATCTCCTCTCCATCTTTAGCATAGCCAACTTGAAGATTATAATTTTCATAGATTTCTGTATCATAATCCCCATAATCCAATACATTATTTAAGTCATTATGAACAAAAGGTATATGAAATCCTTCCAGATAATTATCGCAATAAAGAGCCCAATGAGAATTCACTAGATACTCTTTACTTAAATCACCTCTATGAGTCATTTTGTCCATAGGAATAAAGCTTACTCGTTCTATAATTTCTTTAAAAATTGATCCAATGTCAAAGCTAGGTTCTAAACCTACAAATAGAAAGGGGCCAAGTTTTTTAATTTTAAATTCTTTTAAATTATCACAATCCCTTGGAAAATTTTCAGCATCCTCAAATTCTGGCATTGATTTAAACTTTCCATCCAAATGAAATTTTCTACCATGATACATACATCTTAAATCATTAATCTGACAGCGGTCATTTATAATTATATTAGCTCTATGCGTACATACATTAGTTAAACATTTAAAATCATTATAATTATCTTTAATTAACACTAAAGGTTCATTTATATAGTCTTTCATAAAATCAAAAGGATAGGCATTTGCATTAGATGGTAATACAGATTCATGATCAATTAATTGCCATGATTTATAAAAAACCATTTCTTTTAATTCATTAAAAACAACTTCCGATTTATAAAAACTTGAAGGCAGGGTTTCTGCAATTTTAATGTTATTTTCAACTTTAATTTTTTTCATTAGCTATAGTTAAAAGTATATTAAAGTTTAATTTACGTAGCTTAAGTATTAATTATACAACTTAGATTTAAGGAAAATTAAAACATTTTTTATGGAAAGAAGAAAATTTTTACAAAATACTTGTCCTACTGTAACCTTTGCTTTTTTTGGCATTTCTTTTATTCAAGCTTGTTCAAAATCTGGAGATGATATGAAATCATATTCTGAAAACTATAATAGCAACAACAATGTTTCAAATAATAACTCACAATCTGGTAATAATTCTTCAAGCTCTAGTGGTACAACTTCTAGTAATGGTATTAGTGAAAATGGCAATACAATTACTTTAGATCTAACAAACTCAACATTTAGTGAGTTAAATAACCCGGGAGATTTTGTAAATTTAACTACTATAGATATGCTTGTATTAAAAATATCAAACTCGGAATTTAGAGCTTTTGATAACTGCTGTCCTCACAATGGTTCAAAAAACTCATGGTCTTATGAAGATGAAAGTTTTAAATGTGCAACTCATGGGAATAGTTTTTCCATTGATGGAAATGATGTTAAAAGCTGCAATTCAGGATCAACTTCAGGTGGATTAAAGAGATACACATCTTCCCTTTCAGGAGATACACTAACCGTTACTAAGTCCTAAATGAATTTTAATAGAACAAAATATTCACTTTTATTTTTTGTTCTTGTTTTTACTACAAACAACTTATTTAGTCAGGAATCCAAAGATTTTTCTGAAGAATTTGAAAAACTTTTAATTAATGAAAAACCCATTTTACTTCCTGAAAAAATGATTTTTTCACAAAAAATATTTTGGGGAGAGAACGGAATTTTTCGAAAAACTGGTATTTCAGATCTTACTCTTGAAAATCGAGAAAAGGAGCTTATTGTTAGAGAAAAAATGCTAAAGGCTCATCAAGTAATTGGTTACATAACTTTTGCAGGAATGATTTATCAGGGCATACTAGGAGGTAAGTTATATAATGGTGATTATACTGTATATGATACACATAAAAAACTTGGAAAAATTGTTACAGCTTCATATTTTACTGGAGCTGCTCTATCTTTGTTTAGCCCTCCTCCCCTTGTAAATAGAAAAAAAGAAGGTTTAAATAATATTAGACTTCACAAAATACTAGCAAATATTCATGTTCCAGCTATGATTGTTACTAATATATATGCTGATAAACAATATGAGAAAAAAAGTTATAAAGAGATTCATAAAGTATCTGCATACACAGCATTTGCGAGCTATAGTCTTGCAATGGTTACAATAATATTTAATTTTTAATGAGAATAACACTTTTATTATTAGTTTTAATAACATTTAATTTATCTGCTCAAGAAATAAAAAAAGTTGATTCAGAAAGATCTATTATTAATTATACCGGTAAACATTTTTTACACAAATGGTCTGCTGAAAACAAAAATATTTCAGGACTAATTCAAATAGAAAACGAAACTATTTCTAATATTGGGGTTATAGCCAAGGTTAGTGACTTTAGGAGTGGTAATTCCAACCTTGATAGTAATTCATTGAGAGTTCTTGATGCTCTTCAATTTCCAAATGTTATTTTTAGGTCTACCTCTATTCAGCAAGAAAACGAACAAATAAGAATTGATGGCATAATGAGTTTTCATGGAATTGAAAAGGGCATTAATATCTCAGCTAAAGTTGTTCAACTTGATGAGTCTATTCAGTTATCTGGAAAATTTAGTGTTTACTTAACAGAGTTTTTAGTTGATCGTCCTTCATTACTAACAATCAAAGTAGATGATGAAATTAATTTAGAGTTTGAATTATATTTTAACTAAATTAAAATTGATGAAACCCTTGGGATACAAATTCTAATACTGTTGGAAGAGACTCTCTCCAATATGTCCAAGTATGTGCTCCATCTCTAACTCTATACTCGTGTTTTATTCCTTTATCACTAAAATCAATATGAAGTAGACTACTATCTTCATAGAGATAATCATCATCACCAGTGTCAATAAACCATCTAACAGAATTAATTTTATCAAGTGAAATATTGTCAATTAAAATTCTAGGATGATTATAATTTAATAATGCCTCTAAATCTTTATTCAGAAAGTCAAAATCATAATTATAATTATAATTATTTCTAAAGATCCACTCAATAAATTTTTTTGGATTTGTAGGGCCTATTGCAGGGCTTAAAGGAGCAGCTGCAGAAAAAAGATCTGGTCTGTGTAATGCATATATTAGAGTACCTCCACCACCCATTGATAGTCCCGAAATAGCTCTAAATCTTTTATCTGATTTAATTCTATATTTTGATTCGACATGTGGCATTAATTCATCAAAGAAAAAGTCCTCATAAAGCCAATTTTCAGACGGTATATTTATATATCCTACATATCCAGTATTTGCGTCAGGCATTATAATAATCATAGGAGTAGCATCTCCATTTAAAATAGAATTATCTGCAATTTTCTTTACCTCACCAAACTGAACCCATCCTGTATGATCATCTCCAAGCCCATGAAGAAGATAAAGGACAGGATAACTTCTAGATGAAGTATCATAATCAGGGGGAAGATATACTGAATAGTTTCTTTCCATATCAAGAATCTCACTATTCATTTTAAGATTATCAAAGACTTTACTTTGACAAAAGATGAAGTTAATTGATAATAAGGCTAGTAATGTTGAAAGTACATGAGTTTTTTTCATACTTCCAATTTATGAAATATATCTTATATTTAGTTCTTAACTATTTAAATCAATTAACTATGAAAAAAATAATTTTAACATTAATACTAAGTTTTGCAATTTTAAGTTGTGAAAACAATCAGTCTGATGTAAGTTCAGATTATCCTACTATTATAGATGAATCAGAATTAGTAGAGCTAACAAATAAGCAATATAAAGCTATGAATTCAGGTGATATTGAATCAGTTGTTGACATGTATGCTGATGACGCTATGTGGTCTTTTCCTAACGGAGTTAATATGGAAGGTAAAGATGCTATAAGAGGTATGCTTGAATCAACTACAAGTATCTGGAATATTACATCCGGAGATGATACAAATTACATGGCAATGAAAGGAACGGATACTAATGAAGATGGTGAAGAGTTTGAATTTCATGTTCTTTTAAGTTGGGGTCCTCAAACTTTTGCTAATGATGATACATCAATTACTGTACCTTATCACAGCGCAACTTTCTTTGTAGGTGAGGATAAAAAAATACAATGGACTGGTGCATTCTATGATAGAACAAAATTTGTAGAAGCATATGATGTAGATCCAATAAAATAAAATTTAATATTTTATTATAATTAAACCCCTAATTTACAGGGGTTTTTTTTATTTTTGAGATATAAAAAAATTAAATTATGAGAAAACTAGCTTTGTTATTAATTATTTTATTTGCTTCATGTGAGGCTCCAACAACAGGAGTTAGCGAAGCAGATTCAAACACATTTGAAAAAAATGTTGAAACTTTAAAGAATAACTTTATTAAAGGATACGAAGAAGGAGACTATGATAAAGTAATTTCTGTATTTGCAGATTCTATAAGGTGGTATGGGCCTGGAGTAAATGCTGAAATGCTTCAAGGCATTAATATCTTGAAAGAAAATGTTTCTTTTTGGATGGGCAATTTTGAAAATATTTCTTTCACAGAAGGTGGTGGTCTTCCTGGTACTGATATTGGTTTCTGGGGTGGAAATACCTATCCTGTTTCTGATGCAATGTCTGGACCAAATAATGTAAGAATGTATGGTACATGGGATATAACTAACTCAACAACTGGTAAAGAAGCAACGTTTAAACATTACGTGGTGTTAAATTTTAATGAAGATGGTAAAGTACACACAGTTACTGAATATGCAGATGTAGGTGGGTTAATGGCCACTTTCGATGAGTAATTGTTAATAAGTAAATAAACCGAAATAATGGATAATTAATAAATCTTAATAGATTTACTTGTTGGCTTCTGCTAACATAAATTGGTTTATGGTTAATTAAAAACCCTCAAGAAATTCTTGAGGGTTTTTTTTATTTATAAAAGATGACTAATATTAGATTATTAACAATGTAAATTATTAACTAATAGTGATAAATGATAATTTACGTAACTATAGTTGTCTACAAAATATTAACAACTACTGAGAATCACCTCTAATAGAGTACTGTCTTAAAGTAATAATCTTTCCATCAACTACATAATAACTTTCATGTTGTAAATTAGAATATTCCTCACGATCATCAGTAGCAGGATAAGTAATGATAAACCCTGCCTGAACATGTTCGCCGCCTATTGATGGATCAAGATCGACAGAGTAAGCGTAATTATAGGACCAAGTAGCATTGTCCCCAGTACTAAATGATTCAACAAAGGAATCAAAAGTATTAGTAGTAGAGCCGTTAGGTCTTATAACTTCAACAGAATCTGCAAAATATTGTCTCATTCCCTCGTAATCCTGATTAGTCCATAGCTGATCAACAGTGTTTACAACGTCAATTGCTTCTTGAGTTCCAAGATGCCATTGTGTGTCAGAATTTTCTCCAGTAACAAAACCAATTGCTCTTTCAGGAGTGTTAGTATCACACCCGCTTAAAAAAATAGCAAATGTAAAAAGTATAATAAAAATTGAATTTTTCATTTTAATTGTTTAAGTAACAAATATATAACTATTATAAGTATGAAACATGTAATATTTATAGAGTGTACTAATTAAATATAATTATATTATCATTTATTACTTATATTAATAAATAATAATAAATTTATATTATTATTATTTTTTTTAGAAACTAAAATTAATATTATAAAAATATATTAATGTATTAATAATACATATTTAAATACATTATTAATATTATATTTTAATTATAAATAATTAGCATTAATAGAAAAAATTTGTATCCTTTACTACTCAAAAAAATTAAAAATGAAAAAACTAATATTAATACTTCTTATGTTAACCACCTCCTGTGTTGGGACACGAGTTATAACTAATAATAATGGCCCAAGCACTCAAATTGAATTCTATAATTCGGAAATGACAAAAAAATTAGACTTTCCATTTTCCGATGCAACAATTGTAAACAATGTGATATACGTAGCTGGGCAGGTTGGAAACATTCCAGGAACCAATGAATTAGTTCCAGGAGGTATTAGAAAAGAAACCAGGCAAACAATGAAAAACATAGAAGGGGTTTTAACTGCACTTGGAAGTTCTATGGATAAAGTTTTCAAATGCACTTGTATGTTATCCGATATATCTGAATGGGGTCAAATGAGTGAAGAATATATAAAGTTTTTTAAAGATGATAAAAGACCTTCTCGAAGTGCTTTTGCAGGAACAGGTTTAGCGTTAGGAGCTAAGGTGGAAATTGAATGCTGGGCAATTAAGTAAAATTAACGCCTTTGTTTAATTGAAGATTCTGATATTAATTCCGCCAAAAGCTCATCTGCTTTGTCATCTGCTTCTGATCTTTTTTTAGAATCAAATTTTTTGTAGACCGACACAAAATGATTTGCAGTTCTCCTTGAGATTTTTTTAAGAAGAAGAGCCTCGTTAACCCTCCTGAGGAATATGCTTTTAAGATTAATCTGCATTGGTTATAGTTAATTAAATTTAAGAAAAATTCTTAATTATAATGCCTTTTGGAGATTAATTTAAAAAACAAAGACAAATTTTGATTGTCAAAAATAGAAACAAATTAGAAGCTTTAGTTAAGATTTAACTAAATATTGAAGTTTTATAAAAAATTGAGATTTATTAACTCTATAGAAAGGAGAGTTATAATCAATGAAATTATTAATTAGGTTTTGATTACCTCCTAAATAAAAAACTGTATCAGGGTTAGGCTTCCAAGATATCAAAGGCTGAAAGAAATATTCTTCTGAGAAGTCATTATATTCAGAAATTAATCTTATATCCAAGTTGTTGTTGAACTGATATCTTATATCAAGTCTACCTATATAACCCTTAAAATAATAACCACTAGAGTTGGTCTTTCTTATATCTTGATAGCTAATTATTGGCTTAACTCTTAAATTATTATTTATAGCAAATTCGATGTCAAAATTAATATTAGTTTCATATCCAAGCTGAGGTATAGTCTCTCTGTAAGCAATATCTTTTCCAAACTTATAAGTTAGGTTATAATCCATAAAACTTAAAGGCTTTCCTCCAATTCTTAAATAATGATTAATAAAGTCTTCGAATTTAAAGTCTAAGTGAGATTTTTTCCAGTTGTACTCGTAGTTGTAGAAGACATTTGTATCTCCTAAAGTTAAAAACTGGAGATAAAGCTGTGAGGATGCTCTCTTTAGGACTTTATCATGATCATAAGTTTGTTCGTGTCTAAAAGAAACACGATAGTTTTGCAGAAATTTCCTGTTAGGGTATTGATAAAAACTATGCCAAAAATCATACTGTTTTATATCATTCTTAGTTACAAAACCAATATCTGACCTAAAATCATCTGATATCGCTTTGTATTGAATAAATGATTTCCACGTTTCAGTTTCTCTTCTAATCTCACTAAAGAATGAGTAGCCGTTAAAGCTTTCACCATCCAGCTTTACAGAATAATTACCAAATATTTGATCTGTATCAATCCAATCAGCAATTGGCTCTTTATTAAAATTAAAGAAGCCCTCAATTGAAAACTTCCAAATACCAGAAAAGTTAAGCAGTGCATCTGCACCAAAAGTATTCCCATAGCCTCCTCCATCATATATTCTATTTGTACTAATAATTCCAAATTGGGTTTTATTATCAATAAAGTTTTGATACCTAAGAACACTGTTAAAACTTTTTGCTCCAACCCCGCTATAGGACTCATATTCAGTGGGAACTAAATAAGGCGTCTCTTCATCAAATGCTGTCAGAAAATAAAATCTTGATTTTTTACCTTGATTTAAAATTTTTGATGCAAATGAGGGTTTATTTATAGATCTTGAATTAAATACATTTATTTCAAAATCAAGCGCATCAACTCCTCGGTTAAAAAATGGTCTTTGCTCAGGATAATTTATTGCTGTTGGTGAGTTTATATCAATTTTTGTTACATCAGCTTCAACTTGCGAAAAATCAGGATTAATTGTTGTTTCAACTGATAAGTTTTTGTTAATATCAAAATTGATACCTATACCGTAATCAAGATTTTGGTTGTCCAGGCGAAGATTATCATTATAGTTAATTCTTTCACCAGAAAAGTTTCCGCTAATATATGGGAGAAAGTCTAACTTTTTTTCAATAATTATATCTTTCAAAATAATTTCATGATCCATTAAGCAAAGTTGACATGTAGCATCCCTGTTGGCTTTACTTGAACTTGAAGTTATAGCTACCCTATCTTCAAAATTCCTTGATCTAATATTAATGTTCCATAATTGATTACTTCCATTAGGAAATGGTATCTCAGAAAAAGGTATTATAAATTCCAAATTATAGCCACTATCATTAATACTGCCTAATGCTTTAAAATCAAAGTTTGCACTTTTTTTTAGGTTATATCCAGAACCAGAGTAGCCCGAGCCATCTAACCTAACAGCATCAAGTAAACTTCCGCTTGGATTAGCAACAAGAAAGATTTGATTTCTAGCATCTCCATATGTATCTAATTCTACTGAAATTGCATCTCCATTATACATAGCCCAATCATCTCTATTTATAATATTTGAAATCACTCTATCTCTTTGAGCTATGATGCCAACATAAAGATATTTATCAGTATACTTAATATAGCCTACAGTAGATTGCTTTACTTGTTTATTATATCTAGGTGAAATTTCATATTTAAGTTCTATCTCTGCAGCATTTTTTATTTCATCTTCGTTAACTACACCATCAAAAATAATTTCTGAATTATCAATTTTATTTAGGAAATGAGAAGATTTCTGTGCACTGAGATTTACATAGAAAAAAATAATGAAAACCAGAATGATTTTTTTCATATTGAGATTTAGACCACAAATAAATTAAAAAGTTTAAACTATTTGGTAAAAGGAAGAGTTAAAAGTGAGTTAAATGAACTGTTTTACTAGTAAAAATGGTTGTGAAGATGAAATTAAATTTGCTTTTTAAAACCAAAAAACTCTTTGATGTTTGTAGAGTATCGAATCCAAATTGCAGCTAGACTCCAGAATGATCCAAGAGGTATCCACCATAAAGCTATAACAATGGCATAAAACTCTTTTTTATTAGCTTTTTGAACTTTTTCTTTTAATTTTTTGAAGCTAAGCTTTTTCATTTAAATGATTAAATTCAATATTAACAAATTTAAAGTTTTGATCTATTTTCATACTTATATTTTATATTAAATAGTCTAACTAGAAGCAATTTCCTTAACAGCAAATATAAACCTATCCAATTCCTCAGTTGTTGTAAAAATATTTGGACTTATTCTGCAGCCTTTGACATTAGCATAATCTATTGCAACAGTAAAAATGTTATACTTTTCAAATAAAACATCTGCCATTTTTGTGGGAGTCATATTTGTAACTCCAATATTTCCAATTCCACAGCTTCTTTTAACATCCTCAGGAGTATTTATAATAACATTTTTAAAACTCCTTAATTGATCAGACCAATATCTTTGAAGGAACCTCATTCTCTTTTCCTTTTTTTCAATTCCAATCCATTTTATATAATCAATGGAATTTGATATAGCAAGATCAGTATGGACAGGGTGAGTTCCAATATGATTAAGTCTTTTAATATCTGATTTATCAGTATTTCCGTTGGCCAATAAGGGCCAGATTCTATGAGTTTTATTTTTATTTACATAAAGTAGACCTGCTCCAAGTGGGGTGGCTAACCATTTATGTAAACTAGATCCATAATAATCGCAATTAAAATCATCTATTGAAAAATCAAAATGTCCAACACAATGCGCACCATCTACCAATACTTCAACACCATAAGCATGAGCCATTTTGCATATTTTTTTTACGGGAAGAATTTGTCCAGTTATGTTAATCATATGACAGATCATAATTAGTTTAGTTTTGTTTGTAATTTGACTCTCATAGAGTGAAACTATTTCTTCATCATTTTTTGGGTGATTAGGGACAGAAACTATTTTATTTTTTACTCCATATCTATTTGCAATTTGTTCGAACATTTCTTTCATTGATCCATAATCCTGTTTAGCATAAATAGCTTCATCTCCTTTTTTCCATGGAAAACCAGATATTATAAGATCCAATGATTCTGTAGCATTTCTAGTAATAGCGATTTGATCAGGAGTTGAGCGTACAAAATCTGCTAATTGTTTTGTAACCCTATCTTTATTTTTATTTAAATCATTCCTCATGTAGTATGAGCCTTGAATGTTTACATGCTTTACATGATTAATAAAATTATCTAAAATTGGATTTGGTATGATATTATAATATCCGCTTTCAAGATTTATATATTCATCTTTGAGAGTGTAATGAGATCTTACTGTCTTCCATAATTCATCATCATTTTTTATATGAGGAAGAGTTTGTGATAAGTTCTTAAAATCAATTAATTTATTTGTTGAAACTAATGGTGAAAAAGAAAGCGCACCAAGTGTCTTTATAAAATTTCTCTTATCCATTTTATTATTAATTTTACTTCAATTTAATAAAAATGTTCAAAGAAATAAGTTTTTATCTATTGATTTTCATTGTGTTAAGTGGCTGCTCTAAGTCAGAAAATGAAAATTGTAAATCTGAAAAAAAAAATATTGCATGTACAAAAGAATATATTCCAGTCTGTGGATGTGACGGCATGACATATTCCAATAAATGTGTAGCTGAATCAGAGGGAATAAATTTATGGAGTATAGGTGCTTGTAATAATTAATTTTCTCTAAATTAGATCCAAAACCTATTAAATTGAACTTAGAAAATTATTCGGATAACTTCTTTGAAGTTAATCATATAAATGGCTTTTTGCCAAAAAATAGTCCTCTCGCAGTTCTTCCAAAAAAATATAATGAACTTCAAGTTTTAATTGATGAAATGCCAATTAAAAAAGATGACGGAACAGATGGTTTGCTGTCAAGAAGAGGTGAAATTGAAAAAGGAGTAAGTACTCTATCTAATTTTAAAAACCTTGTAGAGGGTGAGGAAGATATTTTAATAATTCAAGCCTTATTTAGAGCATATGCATTTCTTAGTAGTGCTTATTTATTAGCTCCTGCTCACTTTAACTATATTGATACAAAAAAATATGGTCAAGCTCATAAAATATTACCATCTCAAATTGCTGAACCTTTTGTAATTGTTAGTAAGAAGCTTGATGTTTACCCTTTTATGGATTACCATTACGCATATTCACTGGGTAACTTTGTTAAAATAGATAACTCAAAAGGATATGAATGGGAAAATCTTGCTATGGCAGCAAAATTTTCTGGAATGGATGATGAAAGAGGTTTCATAATGCTTCATGTCGATATAAATCAACATTCTCCAGAATTAATTGGGAGTATACTTGATTATCTTAAATCAAATGAAGAAAAAAGTGTAAATCTATCTCTTTCAAAATGTCTTTCTGCAATGAAGAAAATAAATGAAAGAAGACAAGTCATGTGGCAGGCATCAAGATGGAAACATTATAATGACTTCAGAGTTTTTATAATGGGAATTAAAGGAAATGATGAAATTTTTGGTGATGGTGTTATTTATGAAGGAGTATCTGATAAACCTGTTCAATATAGAGGTCAAACTGGTGCTCAGGATAATATAATTCCTACAGCTGATATTTTTACTGGAGTTATTGGATACTATCCAACTAATGATCTTACAAAATATCTTCTTGATTTAAGATCTTACAGGCCAAAATGTATTCAAAATTTCTTGTCTGATATTAAAGATGAAATGGGTAATAACAGATTGTTTAATAATTTGAAAGAGTCAGAAAATGAGGAAGGGTTCTGCTTACTACTTCAAATACTTGATGAGATTTATTACTTTAGAAATGGTCACTGGCAGTTTGTACAGAAATATATTATGGCTAATACTAAATATGCTAAAGCAACCGGTGGAACTCCTATTATCTCTTGGATTCCAAATCAAATTACAGCAGTTCTTAATTATATGTCAGATGTTATAGATCTAATTCCAGCAGGAACTAAACATCTTAATAAATCTTCATATTTAGACAGTATAAACAAGAAAAAAGATTTACTTAATAAACAATTACAACTACTTCACGGCGATGACTACAATGCTGATGAAGTATTTTCTCTCAATAAGAAAATGAATCTCAATGATGATTAATTAAAATCATCATAAATTTTGCTTGCATTAAAAATTTTTCAGTACTTTGCATTACATAGTACCTGTTAATGTATGAGTACAAACAACTTTAAGACACAAATAAGGAAAGGTTTAATAGAATTTTGTGTTCTTCAAATTATCTCAAGGGGTGAAGTATACACAACTGATATAATTTTAGAGCTTCAAAAATCAAAAATGATAGTTGTAGAAGGCACACTCTATCCCCTGCTTAATAGATTAAAAGCATCTAATTATGTTGATTACTCTTGGAAAGAATCAAAGCAAGGACCCCCGAGAAAGTATTATGTTTTAACAAAGGAGGGCGACGAGCATTTACAAGATCTCCATATATCATGGGTTGAGGTTGATAAAGCGGTAAAAAAAATAATAAAC
>Ga0209374_1002134_pt1 | contig 17528 bp, 14 predicted proteins | sample SaaInlLV_DNA_10m_FD_184683 | JGI IMG/M metagenome (GOLD analysis project Ga0209374, IMG submission 184683) | Marine microbial communities from expanding oxygen minimum zones in the Saanich Inlet - SI075_LV_DNA_10m (SPAdes) (version 2) | ecosystem: Environmental > Aquatic > Marine > Unclassified ... | reverse complement strand
ACCGCGCTTGCCCTATTCAGGTCATGGAAATTATGTGCTGGTCAAATTATAGTGCTACTGAAACGCCAACTGATGACCATAGACGATATTGAGGAAAATACTGCATGAACAGAGTTGATAACAAAGTTGCGATTATTACAGGCGGCGGCAGCGGCATCGGAGCAAGAACGTCACAATTGATGGCTGAAGCAGGTGCGACAGTAGTCGTGACGGACATCAATTTCGAAAGTGCAGAGTCCACGTCCCAATCAATCATCGCCGCTGGCGGCAAAGCGATGGCACTTAGGCATGACGTGACCATGAATGATGAATGGGAGTCAGTGATTGAAGAGACAATGTCGGCATATCATCATCTTGACATCCTTGTTAACAACGCAGGGATTAGTGGTGCAGGTTTACCACCGCTAGAGGAAGCGACTCTGGAGAGCTGGCAAACCGTCATGTCAATTAATCTGGACTCGGTCTTTCTCGGCACCCAAAAAGCCGTGCTGTGTATGAAAGAAAGCGGAGGATCAATTGTTAATATCTCTTCGATTATGGGGCTCGTCGGTGGTGCTGGACCTGCTTACAATGCATCCAAGGGCGGCGTTCGCCTGCTCAGCAAGTCAGTTGCGGTCAAGTGCGGAGAAATGGGTTACCCAATTAGAGTAAATTCAGTGCATCCAGGCTATGTCTGGACCCCGCTTGTCCGGAACATTGTTGAGCACATGGAAGATGACAACATTACTGAGGAGGGGCTGCGGGAAATGCTGACGGAGAAACATCCGATCGGTCGATTAGGAACACCGGATGATATCGCCAGAGGTATCCTATTCCTTGCCTCCGATGACTCATCTTTCATAACGGGTAGTGAACTCGTCATCGACGGAGGCTATACGGCAATCTAAACGCCCGAAGTTAGTTGCCGAACCGATACCGTAATTTCGCCACAATCGTACTGATCGTCGGATCATCCAGCGTGTCGCTAAATAGGTCTTCAAACCCAGATTGGGTTTGATTCGGCAGTGAATTCCCTAGGTTATATACAAGAAAAAAGTCCGACAACGGAGCAATTTCCCACCGATAGCGTAACTGGGTTGTAAGTCTACTGACGGTAAAGTCGTGACTTGCTTTGGTTCTGGTACCTGATGCCAGATCGCCATCACCGATAGGCACTTCAAAGAAGCCATTTTCCTGCGCGGTAACACCTACCCACTGCATGGTTAAGCGTAACTGATGACGCGGTGTTAAAAACCAATTTACCTTGAGGCCGGGCTGCCATTCAATCGCGTCATATGATCCAAAGTTTCGGCCACCTTGATAAACTAACCAACCACGCCTTTTCTTGTACCTGATATCCAGATCAATAGACACGCTATCTATCGGTCGAATAGTCGCCCCAAATGTATAGCTGCTTGACCAGGCACCTGTATCTTCCGTTGTCGCGCCGATGCTGGTAGACAAACTCACCATCTTGGCTGCATCGGTTGATAGATTAAAATTCCACCATCCACCTTCTTTCACACGATATGAGCCATTGCCGCGACTATCGATGTCTTCCCAACGCTTTGGCAAATAGCCAAAGCTTCCTCGAAGAGAATTTCTTCCTGGCATCACCATGGAGGTACGCAGATAAACACCACCGCCAATTCGACGCTGCTCACTGGTATTACGCTGCTCTTCAATAAGGAGCGTACTTCTGAAGTTAGATATAGATTGGGTAAACTTTTGTTTGTTGTAGAGCGCGATATATCGAGCACTGGCGTAATCATTTCGTCTTAGAAAGCCAAAGTCACTCACATCGATAGCATCATCCAAGTATTCGATTTCAAGTTTGTGGCGCCAGCTGGAATTCACGTTATACAACAAATCAAACAACGCACCATCACCGGTGAGATTGTCGACATCACTGCGGATTAACTGACCGTCTAACATTAATTTACCATCGCCTCGCGTGTAGTGCGCGTCAACACTATGCACCGCAGCATCATAAAGTGGCCCAGAGACAAGTGTACCCAGATATCCGACGGATCTTCGCGTAGCACCTACATCCTCGTAAAGGAAACGTGCAACGGCGAACTCACGGCCCTCAGCCTCAATATTTGCCGTGTTGCCCAAGGCATCAGAGCCATACCAGAACACATCATCTTCCAGTGCACCAAGCACGCCGTAACGAAAATCACCTATTTGACCTACGACCTTACTGGCTGCAAGCAGTTGAGTAGGGCGATCAGTTTCTCCACGGTTAGCCGTAACCCCTGCAGGAAGCGTCACCTGCGTCGCAGCGCCACCGATACGTTTCGTATTCATTAATGATATTGGCGTTGGTACAAAATCACTCAAGAACACTTTTCGTGATGTCGTACTAAAATCATCGTTAGTGACGATACGATAAATATTACCGGTATTGGCTCTCGGAGAGCTATCAAACACCTCGTTTCCTTCGAGAAAGAAAAGGCGCTTTTCAGGGAAAAATGTTTCGGCTGCTTTTAGATTCAATACAACATCATCTGCCTCTACAGCACCAAAATCAGGGTTCAGGCTGGCCGTTAACTCAAGCTTGGGCGACGGTTTCCAAGAGAGGTCAACACCGATTCTTGTTTCTTTTTCCTCGAGAGCGAAGTCGCTAGTTCCGGAGACATAAGGTATGGCAGACAACTGCTGTCTCGGATTCACCCCCGAAACATCAGCCTGATTTAGTGCAGAGACAAAACGTGCAGATGAATAAGGATAGCCCGGCCACTGATATCGCTCGTTGGCATGAGATACTTGACGACTTAAAGCAAACCCGATGGTACGCGCGGGGCCTGATTCAGGCATATTCATCATAGACCATGGCAAGAACATTTCCACGCTCCAGCCATCGTCTCGTTGTGCTGACTTACCTATCCAAGGGCCATCCCAATCGCGTTGATAATTACGCTCTGGCAGGACCTTGCCATCCATGATGCTGTCACCCAAAGCGATGATAAACCAATAACCCACCAACCCCTCACCAGACATGTCCAGTGTAAAACCAAATGTGTCCCTGTCGATAAAATCATCACGAACAGAATAACGCTTCACCAACGAATCGACGGGTTGATATAACACGCCGCTCACATACAAGCCTTTCTCGGTCGCAAGGAGCCGGGTTTCTGTGGGAAAAGCACCGGGCTCTCCTGTACCGGGTACTGCAACAATCATATTATCGAAGTGATTTACCGACGCCCAGACAGGCTCATCAACCTTGCCATCCAGCAAAATTCCAGCAGCCTCATGGGATCGGTTGGGGATCGTAATGCGGTGAAATGGGATGCTATCCTGAGTTCCCAAAAGCGTCTGTTTTGCACTCTCCAGTTGATTGTGATCCAGCATTGGACTGCTGACTTCTGACTCAACCCTGGCGGCTTCTTCTGGCACCTCAATAGATTTAGGCTTTCTTTCAACCTCTGTTGTCGATCTCAATGGGTTTGCTGTTGCAACGCGGGTCGTAGATTTACTCGTGCCGACTGGGTTTCCAAAATTTCCTGCTAAAAACCAAGCGTCAGGATATCCATGGGTTTTAAAATACGATACCAAGCTTCTGGCATTTGACGTTTCACTGCTCGGCACGACGAGCACACGTTTGATGTTACGGCCGCCAGCCGTCGTAAAATCTCGCAGGATGACCGAAGCAGCAGGCCGCGGCGCTGATTTCGACAATTCAGTTTGTATCTCTATCTTGAATTTCTCAGCTCGATCCAGAGATGTAAAGCTCCCTAAAGCCACAACACCAGAGTCACTTTCAGATTGGATCTCACCAGCGGCGATCGGGAACTGACATGACAACAAACACATCCACAATAAGCAATAATGCAAAAATCCGTGTTTGCGACCGATTGTCCAGTGTCGATGCGTGAGTCCCAATGGCCCGCCTTTTGTCGAGTACATCCGCGTAACAGGATAGCGCAATCGTCAATGAAATTGTCATTAATCAACCACAATTCACGAGGTTTATCATGGCACCAACTTGCAGACCGAAGTCTTTATCGATACCGTGCGAGAGAGTTTTAGCCTGCTAAAACCCAGCAAAATTGACGCTAAAAACGGAGATTGCCAGATGCGGTTAACGCCATTAGATCGAAACAACCTTGCCGAGAAACAGCAAGAGGTGCTTGATGCAATTGAGCAGGGTCCAAGAGGCGGCTGGCGTAAAAATTTTGGCACAACCGGTCCTTTCGGCGCTTGGGTCAGCGCTCCCAGTGTGGGGCATGCGATACAACAAACCGGAGAAGCCATTCGGTTCGGCACATCACTATCGCCTAATGTTCAAGAGGTTGCCATCTGCACCGTTGGGGTCTTTTACCATTCAAAGTTCGAATTTGCAGCCCACCGAGAACTTGCAATTAAGGCCGGCGTTAGCCCAGCGAATTTGGATCAGCTAAAAAGCGAAGAAATTCCTGAGTTTAAGGGAGACGAGTTGCTGGCTTGGCAAGTCGCCACGCAAATGTTGACCGAACATGGCATCAAAGATGAAACCTACAGGAAAGCTGTAAGTCGTTTAACCCAAACGGGTGTCATTGAGCTGATCGCAACAGTTGGCTATTACAGCCTGATATCGCTCACACTTAACAGCCTAAAAATCCCTTTGGAAGCAGATATGGAAGACCCTTTCCCTGAAATAGGAGACTGAATTTCCCTATCTCAGCGCTCGACAGGGCGAGATATTGGCAAATTATTCAACACGATACCGCCACACACCATTGCTAGCGCTATCAAGAACCCGAAGGACAACACATCATCAAAAATTAGCCAGCCAAAGAACACACCAAACAACGGCGTAAGCAGACCAAATGAAGCCATTTCTCCTGCGGGATAAGTCGATAAAGCCCAAAACCAAATTAGAAAACCTATTGAAACAACAAATATGACCTGAAATGCAAAAATCAATGAGATGGACAGCGTCATAACTCGGAAAGTTTCACCACTGACAAAGGCGACGCCCAACAACAAAATACCCGAGACTGACAATTGATAAAGCAGTTGCATCTCAGGCGTACTATCCGCCAATCGACTTTTTCTCGCGACCAATACAATCAATGCCCACGCAATTGCCGCAAAAATGCACATTAGATCGCCCTTTATTGTCTCGGCACCCGCACCATCGTCAGCGCGCACCAGCAGCATCACCACACCTGCGAGCGCCAATATCAGCCCTGCCGATTTCGTCCGGGTGAGACGTTCTCCTGGCAGCAAAAAATGGGCACCCAGCGCCACCCAAAATGGTTGCGTGTAAAACAACATCGACACCCGAGACACGGTGGTGTACTCCAGCGCGCTGAATAGCAGATAAAACTCAAGAGAAAAAAGCATTCCGGAGAAAATACCCGGCAGCAGTGTGCCATCAAAGACACTCAATTTTTTTCGCATGATCAAGGCAACAGAGACGACAATCAAAAATGCACAGGCAGACCTGAGCCCAACCTGAAAAACCGGCGCCATACCCGCGTTTACTAACTTAACAAGCGCCTGGTTCAGTCCGAGTAGCACACTGAACAGTATTAAAGCAGTAGCGCCTGGCGCATCAACTCGCAATTTCCTCAAAATCATTGTCCTCCAGTATTTTTGGTGCAAACACCATTCATTGCACCGATGATCAAACTATTCCTCTATACTCCACTGTCGGAACCGGGTTGCTCCCGCAGATGACGATAACAGGATTAATCTGTTCAAAAATCCAGTTTTAGAAAACCCGCTATTTTGATTTGCTAATAGTAAATCAGAGGTTATCTCCTGAAGTGCACAAATCTACACTAAAAGAGCTGCTGACACTCGCCTATCCCATGGTGATATCCCAGGGTGCTTTTGCTGTCATGATTTTTACCGACCGCTACTTCATGTCGATGGTCAGCCCATCACATATGGCGGCTTCTCTAGGTGGTGGTGTTGCTTCGTTCTTCTGCATGTCTTTATTTATTGGCGTGCTGTCCTACACAAATGCGTTGGTCGCGCAGTATTTTGGCAGGGACGAACGGGACAAGTGCTCTAAAGTTCTGACTCAGGGGCTGATTCTTACCTTAAGCTTCGTTCCTCTATTACTCCTCATCGGTTATGTCGTCAGCAACTTGTTCGAGTTTATGGGCCATTCTCCGCAACAGGCCGCGCTTGAGAAACAGTATTTCCTGATACTTATCTGGGGTGCCAGCATTAGTCTGTGCAAAACCTGTATCGCTTCCTACTTCTCAGGGATCGGAGAAACCCGCGTGGTCATGATTGCAGATACGATAGGTGTCGCTTTCAATATACCGCTTTCATATGCGTTAATATTTGGAGCCTGGGGTTTCCCAGAGCTTGGCATTGCAGGGGCGGCATACGGCACAATTATTTCAACTCTTTTCAGTCTGCTGATCTTCACGCACTTCTATCTTAAACCTCAGCATATGGAGCTTTTTCAGGTTCGTCGTTCATTTCGATTCGATCGCGGGATTATTAATCGTTTTGTCAGATTAGGCTTTCCTTCCGGCATTGAAATGTTCCTGAACGTCGCCGCGTTCAATCTGTTTTTGTTGATGTTCCAATCGTATGGCATTGCTGAAGCCGCATCCGCAGCAATCGTGTTCAACTGGGACATTATCTCGTTCGTGCCGATGCTTGGCTTGAATGTTGCCATTATCAGTCTCATTGGCCGCTACCTTGGTGCAGGTGATACGGAACGCATGCGGGAGGTGATGAGCGCCGGATTTATGCTTGGAATGGGTTACTCCTTCCTATTGGCTATTGCCTTCTTTGTATGGAGAGAGCCCCTCGTGAGCGTTTTTCTTGATGACGCCGCACAGCACACCGAGATACTTACACTTTCCAAATTTATGATGATAGGTCTAGCGACCTATGTCATGGCAGATGCCCTGTTAATCATATCCGGTGGGGTGTTGAGAGGTGCAGGGGATACAAAATGGTTGATGTGGACAAGTGTTTTGATTCACTGGTTCATGTTGCTTGTTCAGTATTTTGTCATCAAGGTCTGGGACATGGGCTCCCGGGCATCCTGGATCGTTTTCGTATTTATGGTCTTGGCAACCGCTGTCATCTATATGATACGGCTGTACGGCGGCAAGTGGCGAACGGAGGAAGCACTTGCGAGAGTAATGGCTGAACAATAGAGATGAGACTCTCGCTAGAGAACCGGAAGCAGCTTCGCAGCGGCTAGCAGATAACAAACAACCAACAGCAGACCATATCCTATAACTAGATAAATCAGGGCTGAACCACCCCATACCCGATACGCTGGACTACCGAATTGCGCGCGACTAGCTCTGGCTGCCATCGCTGGAACGATAGTTCCCCACATACAAGCGCACAATCCCGCGAGACCGATCGCATAAAGAAAACCGTTGGGAAAAAATAGACCGCCAATGGCAGGTGGAATAAAAGTGATCATTGCCGTTTTAAAACGTCCTAATTTGTCATCTCCGAACTTAAACTTGTCCGCAATAAAGTCAAAAAGTCCCAGAGTGACACCGAGAAACGAGGAAACAACAGCGAAGTTGGCAAACAAACCCAACAGACTACTCAGCTGACTGGCATCTGCAACGTTTTCAAGCGCCTGAACCATATCACCGACATTCCCACCCGCTGATTTGATCGCGACAAAATCTGCCCTTGGAATATTGCCAAGCGTTGCTACATGCCAAATTGTGTAAACTACTAATGAAATCAGGGAGCCAACCAGCAGACAAATTTGAATTCTCCGGGGATCCTGATGGTAAAGTTTTACCAGGCTAGGAACGCATCCGTGATAACCAAAAGCGGTGAGATAGGTGGGTATTGCCGCAAGCGTAAAAAATAAATACTCAGGTTCCAGTTGAAAAAGCAATGAGGTTTCCACTGATAGTGTGAGCCCGCCCGCGGACATTATAAAAGTCACTATCATGCCGCCGACAAAAACAGAGGTGAGTCGACCGACCAGCGCAGCGCTATACCAAACAAATACGGCCAGCCCTGTGGCAAAAATCAGTCCGGCCAGCGTTCTTGGCAGCGCCACACCAGCGACCTCTTCCAGAGTATGACTAACAATCGAGCCTCCACCACTTACATATGCGTAGGTCAGGATGTAAAGCACAAATAATAATGTCAGGCTGTTCAGTGCATTCCAGCGAGGCCCCAGTAGTTTGCTGACGAACGTATCAAAACTCGCACCTGGTTCAAAATTAAGGTTCGCCTCCATGATCATCAGGCTTGAGTGATACATAAAAAACCAGGTCGTAAATAATAAAACCAAAGACCAGCTAAACCACATACCGGATGACACTATTGGCAGCGAAAACATGCCTGCGCCAACCGCCGTTCCAGCCACAATAGCGATGCCACTTAACAATGATGGTGGGGATTTTTTCACAGACTTTCCCAGTTAGATTGTTACGTTTTTGTTCGAGCAAACTCGATGTTTGCCCCATACTAACTCATTGTTTTCAAATAAGGGGATTTAACCCGAATTCGTCCGTGGCCCAGTTGTTGCCGTTCAGCACTGAATACTGCTAGGCTCACAACAAGACAATTTCAAAGGTACACAAACATGGCAGACTATATTCCCCCTTCCCTTGGCTGGGTCAAAAAGCAGGTTGAACTCTATGAAAGCAGTGGTGGGACAAAAGGCACAACGCTGCTCGAGACTGGCATGCCCTGCATCATTGTGACTCACATAGGCAACCAAACCGGCGGCATTAGGAAGATTCCCCTGATGCGAGTAAAGGTTGAAGAAAGTTATGTGCTGGTAGGCTCAATGGGTGGCCAACCTAAAAACCCGGTTTGGGTTTATAACCTGCGGGCTAATCCTGAGGTCGAGATTCGGGACGAAACGGAGGTGACAAATATGCGGGTGAGAGAAATCACTGAAGTTTCCGAACGAGACGCCCTGTGGAAGGCAAGTGCTGAAGCTTACCCTCCCTATATCGACTATCAAGCAAAAACAAACCGAAAAATTCCAGTGTTTTTAGCAGAACCCATATAGGCCAAGCCGGGTGGTGTTGCCTACTGGATTCACCATCCGCACAACTGAAAAAGATCAGCTAAGATTATCCAGAATACTGGCGATCTGAACTAGCGCACCCATTTTACTTTGCTTAATAAACGGCTCATTAGCTTCTGGGATAACTGTGGTTTCCCACACGAGTTCACATCCCTTTGCGTTGGGTCGAACTTCTATTGACGCAAGATGAGATTCCAAGGGCACTGGAGAGTCGAAGCAGGAATATGACATCGTCCGCGATTCTGCATTTCTATCCAGTATTCGTTCCTTGATTTTTCCTGCGCCAGGCAGAAAAAGCGTGCGTACTTCTCCATCATAAACGCAATCCTTAACGCCAGGCACCCAGTCAACACGATCCGGCGTGCCGACTATCGCCCAGAGTTGGTCTGCGTCACATTCGAATTGTTCTGTAATGAGAATTGTCATAAGTCCACCTTGCCGCGTTTTCGATTACCAAAGATCTGCATTATTCCATAAATGCGCGAGTGCTGCTTACACATGTCCTCACAGCCGCTCCCACTCAAGCCACCGAAACTGTTATCATGCTGGATCGCATAAATACCCTGTTTGACAACTGAACCCATGAAGAGAATAAGTAATGGTTAACGATCTATCCAGAAGAGGATACGAAGCACTAAACTACCAATTTGCCGATCAGATTCCGGCACCTGGAGAATTTACCGAGATTGCAGATGGCGTACTCTGGGTGCGAATGCCAATGCCTGGACGTCTGAATCACATTAACGTGTGGCTGCTTCGCGACAACGATGGCTGGACGATTGTAGATACGGGCCTCAATCGCAAAGATGTGCAGAATCACTGGCAACACATTTTTGATAATCATCTTGATGGCATGCCAATTACCCGGGTAATCGCCACCCACCTACACGGCGACCACACAGGGAATGCTGGTTGGATTACGCGAAAATGGGATTGTGAACTGTGGATGAGTCGCAGCGATTTCTATATGTGTAAGGCGATGGCAGCCGACGGCCCCTCTGACGTGCCTGAAGATGCCATCCGTTTTTATCGAAGGGCTGGTTTTGACGAAGCAAGGCTAGATAGATACCGCGAAAGATTTGGTCAGTTCGGTGCAAACATTAGTCAATTACCTGCTGGTTATCGTCGCATTGAAGACGGACAGTATATCGGGATCGGCGGTCGCGAGTGGCGAGCGGTCATAGGCCGTGGACACTCTCCTGAACATGTCTGCCTCTACTGTCCCGAACTAAAATTGATTATCGCTGGAGATCAAATACTCCCCACGATTACACCTAACGTAAGTGTCAATCCTGCCGAGCCCATGGCGAACCCTCTACGAGATTGGTTGACCTCGTGCGATAGCTTGCGTCAACAACTCCCACCAAACCTGTTGGTATTACCCTCCCACGAAAATCTCTTCAAAGGGCTCCATGAGAGACTGACGGCGCTGGTAGACTGGCATGAGGTGGCTCTCGAAAAGCTATACGACCTTTGTGAAACACCTAAACGAGCGGTCGATGTCTTTCCTGCGATTTTCAAAAGTGAAATTACCGACATGAGCTTCTTCCCTGCAACGGGTGAGTCGATTGCTCATTTACATTGCGCACTAGACAGAAGGATGCTTACCGTCGAGGAAGATGAAAACGGCGTCGCATGGTGGACTCAGGCGTAGATTTTGATTTCTTATTGATGATCTCGGACATTACTACCCAGCGAGTGGTTCCTTGTGCTCTCTGTCCATAGAAACGCGCACCGTGCTGTCAATTGCCCTGAGTGTTCGGCTTAGCCCAACAAACGCCACCGTGATAATCATAAGCGCCACACAGGCACCAAGAATAGCGTTCGCTGCACCGATATGATCGGCAGCAACCGCCATGGGGAACACCCCCAGCGGGGTCAACCCAAACGACATCATCATAAAGCTACTCATACGGCCCCTGACACTGTCATCGACCAATATCTGGATCGTCGCGTTGTTCACTGTCTGGAAAGCACTGGCACACAGATTCGCTAGCACCAGCGGCAGAAGCGCGAGGTAAAAAACACTGGTCTGAGTAAACACAGCCAAAAAAAGAGCAAACCCTATAACCGTCACAACCATCAGTCGGAGTCGCTCTGAACGATCTCCTCGCCGGGCAATCCAGATAGAGCCCAGCACGCCCCCGACGCCCCCTGCGCCCATGAGAATACCTAGGCCACTTTCTCCGACCTGCCAGGTCTGTTCAACCAGCATCACTAATAAATTCTGAAACGGCATCGCCAGAAACATCGGCACCAAACCAAACATCAAACATACCAATACAGGCTTGTTAAGACTGACATATTGGAACCCGTAGATAATGTCCGCGAGCAGCGGCTTTTTACCGCCATCGGGTTGGACCGCCTTGTTGCGTTTGACAAAAAACATACAAAACACCGCAGACGCATAGAGTATGGTCGAGACAACATAAGCGGCAATAACAGAAAATTCTGAAATGATAACGCCCATCATCGCCGGGCCAACCACTCGGCTTAAGTTCATCGCGCCACCGGAAACTGCCATGGCGCTCTGAATACGATCTGGCCCCACCACATTCACGGTAATCGCCATACGGGCGGGCATAATAAATGGAAAAGCGCAGCCAGCAACAAATGCAGTACAAAGCAGATGCCAAAACTCCAGCTGCCCCAGCAGCAACATGGTCAAAATAAATATTTCGTTACAAGTAATCAGACATTGACCGACGATGATCAACTGTCTTCGCTCCACTCGATCTGTAACAGCACCACCAATCATGGACGCAAATATCATCGGTAAAGCTACCACCAAATTAATATAAGCCAGCGACTGCGCCAACCCCGTCAGGTCCCATGCCAGAATAGTTCGCGTTAGCATTTGCCCCTGCATCGCGAAAAAAAATGCTACATTGCCGACAAACAGCCATCGAAACTGGGGAATGGACAGCACATCAAATCCACTCGGTTTTCGGCCAGCTGCTTTCATTTCAGAGGACTTGATGATCGTGTTTCCTTGGGAAAACCGGTTGCACTAACCTGCTGGGGCCAAACAGATTGAGAGGCACACGTTAGAAAGGAGAAAGTCGCAGTATAACCCAAAAATAGCGATTAATTTTCTTCGTCTCTTCTGGGGCGTTTAGTTCGTGGCGTTCTGCTGACGAACGTGCATCCAAGAGTAGGCAAAGGGAAAAATTATGCTCAGTTTTCCTATTTTCAGCGAGTATCATCGATTTGTGGACGGGAACTAACTAGTTTATTGTCATCTAGCGGACAGGAAGAGTAACGAAAACACATGGCAAGCCAATTGACTAGCGAAACGCCTATGCATTCCCTGCTTGATTTCGCAGATCTGCAGGCCCTCGCAATCGCGCAACTCGCCGATATCGATGACGATCAGTACTTGCTGATTAATCTTGAAGGTCCCTGTCCTACTGGGACTGAACTGACAAAAGCGGGTCGCTGGTTAACAAGACAGCCAAAAGTCGTTGTAGGGTTCTCAACCGACCAGAATAACGGTTTGAGCGTATTTGTCGATGTGATCGCCTCCAACCCGGCCGAACTGAATCGAATCTTAAGTCAAATTAGCGCCAACCCTGTTAGCGCTACCGTACTGGTTCAAGTGTTGAGAACCACCAAAAACATGCCCGTTCAGGACGCTTTGACCATCGAATCTCTGGCCTTCTCTACCCTGCAATCCGGGACTGAGTTTGCATCTTGGCTGCAGCAATACCGCAAAGAACACCCAGAACAGACCAGCGGCAATCCGTTAGATGATTCACCGGCCGTATTGCTCTCGCGAGACCATGATGACCTGAAGATAGTCCTGAACCGACCAGACAATCAAAACGCATTCTCTGCTGAAATGCGAGATGCGCTATTTGAGGCATTCCAACTTGTAACGCTAGATAAAACGATCTCACGCGCTCAGGTCAGTGCTCTCGGGCCCTGCTTCTGTACCGGGGGTGACTTGAAAGAATTTGGTCACTATAACAATGCCGCAGAGGCGCACCTAATACGAACAATACGATTACCAAGCCGATTGATTGCCGAAGCGCCTGAAAAATTTGAGTTCCACCTTCATCGTGCATGCGTAGGTTCGGGCATAGAAATTCCTGCCTTCGCAAACAGCGTTTCTGCAACCAGTAAAACTTATTTCCAGCTTCCTGAGATATCAATGGGACTCATTCCCGGTGCTGGCGGCTGTATCAGTATTCCGAGGCGTATTGGCAGTCAACGAACCGCGTATCTCGCCCTGTCAGGAAAAAGAATCAACGCTAGCACAGCGCTTGAATGGGGCTTAATCGACTCGATTGTAGATTAGCTTTCCGCCACACCAAGTTGCTCTGACCCGATTACTGGTTAACGCTGTTCGGGCCGTTCCCCAGCGACAGTCGAGCAAGCATAAATCTGCCGGTTCACCAACAGCAATTACTCTTGGCTTCCCCGGTGACTCGATATCTCCCATAAATAGTTCAACAGCCTGTTCCGGAGAAAGCGCCTCGGCACTATTCACTATCTGGCCCTTAAATGTTTTCCGATTTACCGCGGCACTAATAGCTAACCACGGATCGGGCTGACCAAACGGGGCATCGGTACCGCCGGCCAGCCTTATGCCAGACCTGAAGAATGACTCGCATCGATAAAGAGAAGAAAGATCACACGCATCCACATCCTCAAGATATTGATCGCCACGTTCAAGAATAAAGTTAGGTTGAGTAACGACAAGGACGCCCAGTGCCTTCATCTGCTGCAACAACTGCGGAGGCGCCACGGAGGCATGTTCGATACGATCCCCTTCTAGTGTGCCTGTCTCTTGCAGTGCTGCGAGCGTAAAAACCAGTTCGATTTCCGTGACACAATGGACTGCGATTGGTCTCTGTGCGAGATGGCTCTTATGTATCATATCGCACAACACCTCAAAATCAGGTAGTCGAGCTTCGTGCAAGTGTATTTTGAAAGGACCGACCCTCAGCGAGCTGCTAGGTTTATCACTTATCGGTAACGCGGATTCTGGATAAAGCGTTCCAGCCATCAGCACGTCTTGGCACAAACCACCTTCTATCTGTTGCTGTATCAGCAGTTCCGCCACCCGAATATCATTTTGCGGCGTCATATCGGTAACAGCGCTCACGCCATAACTGGCCAAACGTTGGCTAACGTCGCTGAGATCTGGTGGCCGTTTGCCAGTGATCGTTCTAAGCCATGCATCCTCGTCAAACAGATGACCTGAATCCTCATTCATCCCGACCGGAAAGTTTCCTTCACAGTACTGACCGAGATAATCAATACCACGGGTATTCAATACCCAAAGCCTTCCACCTCTGTGTTGAATCCTGATCGGTCTGTCGGGCCCATAACTATCGAGCCAACGCCGATCAATAAGCCCCGCTACAGATTCATGATAGCCCACGCCGCGCAGCCACCCGGCTTGAGGAGAATCGGCGTTCAAGGCCTCAATCAATTCGTGTTGATTATTTACTTCAGGAGGCCCGCAGTTAATCGACGCCATTCTAGCGGCAAGCGCAAACAAGTGAATGTGATGATCGGCCAAAGATGGCAGAAGCGCGCCACCATTTGCGTCGATGAGCGGTTCACCACTTTCAGCTTCCAGTGTGCCTATATTTTCGATGCGCCCCTCTCGAATTCTCACATCGATATTGCGAATAAAATTTCGCGCGATAACGCCGGATTGATAGATCTCTACATTCTTTAGGAGGATAGTGCGCGCGCCTCTTTTAGCATCATGGTTGTGTCTTCGCCGAAAGCGGCCACTCTTCCCTCACAAATTCTTGTTCTATCAGAAAAATATGACGGCTGTTCCTCGCTACTCAGGGCACAAGCAGCATCAAAGTGACTGTTCAAACTTGCCACTAGTTGTTGCCATGCGCCCAACTGGTGCTCAAATTGAAACCGGTGCTCAGCAAGCTCCCTTTGGATGCAGAAAGAAGTGACCTGACGAAGCGACAGCCCAATCATCTCTCCTCCACCATTGGCCCAACTACGCCACGCGGACAATGCCGCATAAAGCCCAGTAAGCGGGTCAGCAATGGCATCACCTACAAACCCATATTGCCCAGTTATCCTGTGGAGTTGAGCACACAGTCCAGCTGCAGCAGCGGCATCATCGCCATAGCCAATCCAATGACTTTCCGGCAACTCGGAACCATGAGCCGTCAGCTGGATCCAAGTCACACCGCGCCGGTTCTTCACAACTTTGCGCGGATCAATACCCAGTTGAAGCAACGCTCTAGGGCGTGAGGACTCGATGATGATATCTGCCGACGATAAAAGCATCTTCAGGTCTTGTAGACCTTGCTGCGTACCGAAATCGATAGCCACTGAGCGTTTCGATTGGTTCAGTAGTTCATAAAATGCAACATCACCAGACCGCGCACCGTCAGGTCTGGTCGTACTTTCAACTTTGATGACTTCTGCGCCCAGCAACTGCAACAGGTGGGAGCACAGGGGACCTGCCCAGAGTGCCGACAAATCTACAACCCTTGGTTTTCGATTTCTACGGAGAGCATCAGGGCTCGCTGTCAATAGCGTCTGACAGTAATCCATATGCGCCTCGGGGATTTTGTCCGCTGATGATACAGCCAAGCCCAGATCATGCGCACGCGCGATCAGGCGAGATGATTTGTGTTTCGAGATAGTCTTGGTGAGCGTGGACCAGGCAGCTTCAGTGCTAAACTCTTCGTGTTGTGTTGATTCAACCCACGCTGGCACCAGTTGCCAGTCTTCTTCCCTTGGCAAATTTATCGCAAGCAACCCATCACTAGCACTTAGCAATCGGCAGGTGCCTGCAGCAGTTCGATCGGTACAAAACTGGTATCGGTTGAGTAGCGCCCGTTCGAGCAATAGATCGGCACCGCAAAACTTCGATAGTTTATCTGATCCGCCGACTCCTCGGAGGGCCTCGAGCGCTCGGTCGGCGCTGATTGAGAGCGGTACCATTGCTGTAAAGGTCATAAGGCTTTAATCGGCTGCAGAATCGCTACAGGAATAGTGCCTTGATCTGGCGTCGAATAAGCTTTCCCATTTCATTGTAGGGCAGCTCTTTCTCAAACAGAATTTGTTCTGGCACTCTGGACGAGCGCAATTTTTCGCGCACCATCGCTTGTAAGTCTGCAATATGTACATCAACATCTGGCGCTAACACTACGACAGCAACCACCGACTCACCCCATTCATCTGAGGGAATCCCCAACACCATTGCGTCAGTCACGTCGTCATGAGCCAGCAAGACCTCTTCGATTTCACCCGGTGAAATATTTTCTCCACCCCGCACAATCACATCATCGGCTCTACCAGAGAGAAAAAGATAACCATCCTCATCTATAAACCCCGCATCGCGCGTGGGAAACCAACCATCTCCGTCTTTCGCATCTCTTTCAAGATACTCACCTGAGACCTGCGGGCCACGAACGTAAATCTCTCCCGCATGATTGTGCCCCATGACATTGCCTTCATCATCACGGATTTCGATTTCTACGCTTGGCAACGGCTTACCTACAGAACCCAGCCGGCGATGTATTTCAGGATCATCGCTGCTATTTGCCTCGCGATGATCGTCTGGATCGAGTACAGCGATAGTAGAACTTGTTTCGGTTAACCCGTAGGCATTCGTGAAGTTCACATGCGGAAAGGCAATCAATGCGAGTTTAATAATGTTTATTGGCATTTTACCGCCACCGTAGGCCACAGCTTTCAGACTCGTCAAAGCTGGTTTAACTTCCAGACCTTCAATATGTTCCATTACTCTGGAAAGCATCGTTGGCACCACAAACGCATTGCTCACTGATTGGCTCTCACATAATTCGACCCACTGCTCCGGTGAAAAATCGGGTAATTGGACAATTCTTCTACCTGCATAAAAAGAACTCAGGACCGCGGATATCCCTGCAATATGATAAGGCGGCACTGTGACAAGGTTAGCCTGTTCTTCATCAGCCGCCATAAACTCGACGCTACCCAGAATATATGAGACCAGATTTTCATGTCTCAGAATCGCTGCTTTCGGTTTACCCGTTGTACCACTGGTGAACAGCTGAACGGCTACTGACTCTCCACCCTCGGCCGCTTCGATTTCTATATTTTCTCCGGAAAGCACAGAGTCTAAAAAGCGATCGGTAGAGGACAGTTTTTTGATACCTGCGCCTTCAACCAATTGTTTTTGGTCATCATTGGTGATCAGATAAACTGGCGAAATCCTTTCCAGCAAATCTTTTAACTCATCTGCCGCAAGACGATAGTTCAGCGGCACATAAGGCACACCGGCAATGCCGGCACCAAACAAAGCAATCGGCACTGCTGCGCTGCTGACATCGAGCACAGAGACATACTCACAGCCGCTTTCGGAGAAATCTTGTGCGGCTTTCTGTGCAGCGGTATAAATCTCGCCGTAGGTGTAGTGTGTCCCCGAAGACGTCAGCGCAACTCTTTCTGGAAAAGTCTCTGCCGCCATCTGTAATAACATTGCAATATTCATAGGCTAATCTGACGAAGGGAGTGATTTGGCTGATTTTTCAACAAGCAAAGTGTCGCCCACAGACATCGAGCCTGCACCCGGCTTCACGCAAAG
>Ga0209374_1002133_pt1 | contig 17528 bp, 16 predicted proteins | sample SaaInlLV_DNA_10m_FD_184683 | JGI IMG/M metagenome (GOLD analysis project Ga0209374, IMG submission 184683) | Marine microbial communities from expanding oxygen minimum zones in the Saanich Inlet - SI075_LV_DNA_10m (SPAdes) (version 2) | ecosystem: Environmental > Aquatic > Marine > Unclassified ... | reverse complement strand
AGTTGTAAGCCGTGTTGCTGTAGTAACCCTGGTATGGGCGGTTGTGGTTTTCGGTGTTCTGCCCGTATCTGCCGCTGCGGTAGTGGCCGGTGGCTTGCGCCTGGAACACCATCGGACTGGGCCTGACGACGTAGTTTGCCTGCGTTGACCTCGTTGTCTGACCCGTTGAGTTTTTAACATCGACAAAGGCGTACACAGTCTGAACCGCGCCGCCCACACCCGTATTCGAGGCCGTACCGACGTGGACTGACTTCGTTGTGTTATTCCCGACGTTCACCCAACTGCCGTAGACCCAAGCGCCGCCAGCGACTAAGAACGCCACCCTGTATTGAGAGTTGTTGGCACCTGAAGTCTTGAAATGTAGAACCATCCGGCCAAAACTGGACTCAGGACCAAACTTGCTGACTGACGGGGCGGCCGGGGCCGGGTAAGCCCACAACGGCGTCCCCGACTTCGACACATACGACGACGACCCGGCACCGTTCGTCGCCCTGACCCGCATGTACCGGACACCGGAACCAGACGACCCGAACGAATGCGTGTACGGCGAAGTCTTATTGCCCGACACTGTTGTCCACGACGAATTGTTCGTAGACGTTTGCACCTGATACGTCGATGCCGCCGAATGCGTCGAATCAGCAGAAGGAGCCGACCAAGTAAGTTTCAACTGGCCGACCGTCGTAGTTGCTGCAATAGACACACTCTTCGGCACGTTCGGTGCCGCCGTCCACAACGGAGTCGCCGACTTCGTGACATACGCCGAGTTGCCGCCAGCCGACTTCGCCAACACACGCATCGACTTGCTGCCAGAACCAGTGAACGTGTACGTCGCACCACTGTTATTAGACGACGCTGCGACCCACGAACCGTTGTCGGCCTGCACCGTGTAGCCAGTCACCGAACCGGACGACGGGGCCGAATACGTCAGCTTCAACTCACCGATGGTGGTCGTAGCCGCCACCGCTACGTTCGTCGGGACGTTCGCTTCTATCGAAACAGACTCGGAACCTGTCCAAGCGCTTGAAAGAGCGCCGATGTTTGCTTTCACCTTGTAGACGTTTACAGCACCAGCAGTCGGCGTAGTGTCCGTATAGGTTGTCGTGCCGGCCGGGATCGAAATAGGAGATCCGGCATCAACCGTGAACCCGTCGTGGAAACCGACGCTGTCGTCAGACCACTGCAACTGCACGCGTGTCCCGTTACGCACCGCAGTAAATGACGTAGGAGCCTGACAGATGCTGACAGTCTCAGACTGGGAAGTGAGCAGCGCTTCCGCGCCACGGTAAGCGGTGACCGTGTACTTGCCGACGGCCGGAACAGGTGCCCGGTCGCGATAACTGTTGCTCGACACTTCTGCTGTTACGCCGTTGGGCGTGACCAGAATGTAGGCATTAGCGTAGGGATGCTCGACCCAATCAACGTAAATGCCGTCATTGACGACGTGGGACACTTGAACCCCAAGATCAAGAACGGGCGGCGTTGACTCCCAAATGTGAGTCCATTCGCCGTTGACGTTGACGTACGCGTTCTTGCCCTCCACCCACTCGCTATCGACAACGGCCCACGGCTTGACCCACGGCTTCCAGCCGTCGCTGTAGGCGTAGTTCTCGCTGGGGTAGATATCAGGCACTCTTACTCCACCTCAATCCAGATATCACCGTTCGAACCGCCGGCAGGAGGACCACCAGTACCGACACCGACAGAGGGGGCCACAGGAGGCTCAGGTAGCTCAGACCACTGCCCGTCGCCGCGAACGTACAGCCCCCCGTCAGAAGGAGCCTCGCCCACATCCGGCTCAGGGACAACAGTCCACTGCTGGTCGCCGCGGGCGTACAGACCGCCGTCCACAGGCGCTTCGCCTAAGTACCCGTCGGGTTCAGGAACAACAATCTCAGCCCAGCCCTTGTCCTGACGGCTGTACTGTTTGCCGTCAACAGGAGCCTCTTTCAACTCGTCAATGTAAGCCCATGCCCCGTCCTGACGGGTGTACAACTGACCGTCAACCGGTGCTTCCTCTACGTCAGCCTCGACCCAACGTTTGCTTTCACGCAAATACTGTTTCCCGTCGTCGGGTGCGTCAATGATCCCGGCGCTGTCACCCTCGCCGGCAAGTCCATCGGCACCACGAAGATCGCCAGTCGAAAACCCAAGACCGTCAGTCGAAGAAAAGGTGACAACACCCGTTTCTTCGTCGTACTCGCCGCCAGTCCAACCCTTACCGTCAACACCATCGATGCCGTCGTAAGAGCCTTCCTCGATCAACGTGTCAAGCGCATCAATCGCCTCGGCGTTCGTGACGATCCCGGCGGCATTGATAGCAATGTTCTGAGCGTTCGTGACAGTAACGCTCGCGACATCAGCGATAGCCCCGTCCTGGGCCGACTGGTCTTCAGCGTAAGGAAGCAACGACAGAGACTCGTCGTCCTTGACCGCCAACAGCCGGTCATTCGACTCTGTCACCCCTTTAGGGATGTTTGGTACTGGAAGGTTCGGCATCTACTGACTCTCAATTCATAGGTGGGATAACTCTGACCTGGCGACCCCGCAAAAAGCGGCGCTTGCCGCCACCGAAGCCCAGCGGCTGCTGACGGGAAGGCTCCATAATCGCCCCCCTAGCGGCAATCGTGTCACGCTGCCACCGGCCCATGTACAACTCCTCGAGCTCCGAAGATTCCTGCTGGGCGTACGCCAGGGCTATCGCGTAATGCGCCAACGGATAATGCAAACGGGGGTCGGCATCCACTTCCGCTGACTCGCCCTGGGCAATCCAGTCCAGAGGGAAACGATGTCCCCGCAAAACGTAGCTTTTCGGATCGGTCCACTCGCCCTGCGGCCACAGCCACAGATTGCCGTTCCAAATCGAATACTCGGAAGCGTTCTGGCTCGCAGTGAAACTGTTCAGATACAAATCTTCGGCAGTCTCATGATCGACCATGTTCAGCCGCCGACCGTTGCTGTAATCGGCTAAAGAATTGATGGACGCACGATTGCAGTCCAGCGGGATCTCAATCCTCGCCATGCCGCCCTCCGGCCCCGGCGACGTGACCAGATTCCAGACGTTCTCATACGACGGCCAAGCATTCTCCATGGAGATAGTACGATCAAACCCCTGCCTGATGTACCAGTCGATGGTGCTATCGGGGAGCTCTCCCGAAGTCGTTTCAGTTTGCGTACGGACCAAAGCCCGCAATTCACCCAGTGTCGCCATCCCGGCCAGCCCTCTTCCAGTTCTCAATAAGCCCCGCAGACCGGGCATGACCAGTGCAGAGACCGTGGTCCCCGGCTTTCATCGGGAAAGCTTTGCAGCCGTCGTTGGCGCACAGCACCTTCTCAGGATTGTCCTGCAAACGTCGCGACGGCGGCTTGTACGGTGACATCAGGTTGCCCACAGAAATCCGTACACCCTCACGGGCATGCTCAACACCACCGGCCCCGTTAGCGACCGTGAACATCGAGGACAGCGGAACAACAGTGTCCACATCCCCCGAACTCTGAGAATGCTGGTGGGCGTAAAAATTGGCGTCGGGCATGCCGGACATCCTTTCAGACAAAGCGAACAGGAGAGGGGAGCCTGGGACTGCGCCGAGGCTCCCCTTCCTGTGCTGGGGGGTTCAGGCTCCGGTTACACCAGTGAGCTTGAAGTTGCGACGGCGGTTGCGCGTGCAATGGTTGCCGAACGTGGTGATGAAACTCACCCGTGCGTCAAGAGCATTCGCTGCGCCAACGCCAACCGCGCCGACCGAACCGGAAAGGTTGTCGGTGAACGGTGACTGCTTGAAGTTGCGGTCGCTGTGAAGCTTCAGCCCCATGTACTTGGAGTTGATGCCGTAGAACGAAGCGCTGTCTTCAGCAACGGTTCCCTCGGTGCCACCAGAGCACTGGAAGTCCCACATCATCGGGACGTTCTTGAACATCAGGTTCTGGAACCCGAGGTTTGCCTTCGAGGTGTCGGTGTACCGAACCTGCGGCGTCAAGGACGACTCGTAGAGCGAGAAGCCGAATGCGTTGGTGAAGATGGCGTCGACCACGTCGGGGCCAGCGTCGCTGGTCCCGTTGTAGAGGGAGCGAAGAGCTTCCTCCAGGCCGGCACCGTCAAGAGCGCCGCCAACAGCGGACTTCGACTGCCACCAAGTTTCAACAGCACCATCAATGCCGCCAACCTCTCCTGTGCCGACAAGAACCGGCAGGCCAAGGAAGTCGTTAGCAGGGGTCGTGCCGGCGTAGGTGCCGAAGAGCATGCCGTTGAGGCGAGTCTTCAGGGTGTCCTCCGCTTGCTGGATCTTCGCCTCGAGGAGGTTAATGATCTGCTCGCGACCGCTGTTCTGAGCCTCTTCGAGGCCGCTGATGGCGATGGTGGCGTACAACTGCTTCCAGTCGTACTGAGCCGCCGATGCCGTAGCCACCGGAGCGACTGCCACTGGATCCCACTCGGCGTAGCTATCCGAATCACCTTCGGCGTACATGACCGGCTCAACGATGGAAACGCCACCGCCGGCAGTCTTGACACGGCTCTTCGCCATGTAGTGGTTGAGGAGTGGACGACCGTTGAAGATGTTGTCAGTCAACGTCTTACGGTAGTTGTGCATCGTGGTGGACAGGATGTCGTTCCACGTTGCGGGAGTATGCGAGGCGAGTGCCATGTTGATCCCCTTTCAAAGGGACTAGGGGCTGGATCTGCTACTGAATGCCAAGTTTATCGAACGTGGCGTTCAGGGCTTCCTCAGCCGTCATCGGTTGCGTTACCTGCTGCGGCGCTGTGCCGACGGCACCCGTACCTGCCCCAATAGACTCACCTGCTGCCACTGCTGCCGCCTGTCGCGCTGCGGTTTCTGCCCCTGCGGCTGCTGCCGCCTCTTGCTGGGCCGAACTTACCGCCTGCGACTTCTCGTACTGCTGTGCCTGGAAAATCATCGGGAACATCTCTGGACCGACACGCATTTCATATGCCTGCCGAACCACGTTGTGGGCGTCCTCGTCATTAGCGCCGAACTGGCTCTTGAGCGAGTTAACCGACTTCTGAAGGTAGACGTTCGCTTCGTTCCTCTGAAACTGATATTCCTGGGCTGCAACTCTTTCCTCGAGGGCCGTGCGGGCCTGGCGCTCTTCATAAAGAGCACGCTCAAGAGGATCGTCAAATTCAGGTTCGTCCTCATACTCAGAGGCAGCAGCGACATCTTGTTGCTGCTGTGGCGTGAGATTGAGAAACTGCTCAACGCTGAGGCCCGCCTGCGACGCAAGCACCCTCATCGTCATGCCAGGATCGTTCGACACTGCTCGAGCAAGATTCAGAGCATCCGCGGCTTCTGCCTTGGACCGCTCTGCCTCTTCTCGGAGTGACGAAGCTTCCTGAAACCGCTTCGTAGCGGCTGAATTACTGTTGTAGCCCGACAGTACGTCGGAAAGCGGAACGACCTGCTCTTCCCCATCTACCGTGATTCGGACTGGTCGATCTCCCAGTTGGGAGGTATCAAGAAAGTCTTCTTCTGAGTAGGCGGGTGCTGCCTGGTCAACTGCTTCTGAAGTCGCTTCGATGCCGGCTTCACCTTGTCCGTCAGAAACGGGGGCTTCTTGGCTCTCTGCTACTTGATCTTGGACATCTTCGGAAAGGTTAGTCACCGTCATATCTTAGACGGAGAAAGTGACGCTTGTCACCTATCGCTCGAAAGGCGACCGAAAGCGACGACCGCCCATCTGCATATTCAGCATCTGCTCCATCGCCTGACGTTGCGGATCGAACCCCATAGGCATCGCCGCGTCCATCATCCGAGGGTTCACGCTCGCAGCACCCATAGGCATCGGACGCCGACTCATCTCAGGCCGAGGCATAGGCATCGGACGGCGGCTCGCTGCGTCCATCATCCGAGGGTTCACACTCGCAGCACCCATCTCAGGCCGAGGCATAGGCATCGGACGACGGCTCATCGCGTCCATCATCCGAGGGTTCACACTCGCAGCACCCATAGCCGGACGCCCCTGGCCCATAGGCCCGCCGATACCAGAAGGACGGCGGCTCATCGCCTGCGAAGAATCAAACCTTGGATCAACAGGACGACGACCCATCAACTGCGCCATCGCGTCCATCATCCGAGGATTCACACTCGCAGCACCCATAGTCGGACGACGCCTCATCGACTGCGGCACCTCCGAGCGCTCGCCCCTGCGCCCGACATCGGTCCTCTTCGTCTGCGAAGGCATCTTCGAACGCTCGCCCTTGCGCCCGACATCGGACCTCTTCGTGTACGAAGGCATCTTCGAACGCTCGCCCTTGCGCCCGACATCGGAGCTCTTCGTCCGCTTCCTGCCCAAACGAGCAGACTCCGCAGCACGACCACGCTGCGTCGACCCCCGGTTGGCCTCGCGATCAGCCTCCGCAATATCCTGCCCCAGCGCCCCATACCGAGCAGCATCAGCCTTCTGCCCGCGCGAAAGCTCCCTGTAACCGCCCCTTATGCGAGGAGCAGCGCTCATCTTCTTCCGCTTCTGCGGCCCGCCCGGCTTGTAATTGCTCGACTTCATCCTGCTCATAACAAAACCAATCTCTCGTAAACGAATTTAGCTACATCGGCCCCATCGGAGGGACACCCATCATCTCGGGAGGCGGACCCTGCTCCGGTGGGACACCAGACTCCATAGCGAGCATCGCCGCCAACATCTCAGGCGTCAAATCCTGAGGGCCAGGACCAAGGCTCGGATCCGGCGGCGGCTGCATCTCCATGCCACCCTGCATCGGAGGCATCGGAGGGCCACCCTGCATCGGAGGCATCCCCGGCAACATTTCCTGACCAGGCATCCCCTGCGGAGGAGGAGGAGGCGGCTCCTCCGGCGGCGGAGGCTGAGCAATAAACCGCTGCGGATCCTTCTCACCAAAACCGTCACGCAACAACTTCGTGTACAGCGCCACCGGATCGGCCACACCCATGTCAACAAACTGGGCCGAAACATCCGACAGCTGCATCGCAGACTGCCTACGGAACGTTTCATTCTGAGGCTCTGTCGAACCGCCCCTCACCTCATAATCAAACTGGCCGGCAATGTAAGACTGGTCGTAATTCACCCAACCATCAACCGGCAACGTCACCACGCGAGCAACCTGCTCACCCGTCATGAACTGCTGCATCAACTGAATAACACGCTTACCGCACTCAGCCAACACAAGCTCGACCTTCATCAACCGGTCCTGAGCTCGGGCGTTAGCCGCATCAGCAATCATCGCCGCCTCAGTCGCCGTACGACGCGTCGTTGACTGCGGATTGCCCTTCGCATAGTCACTGACGCCAGACACCATGTCCATGTCGTTCTGAATCATGATCGACTGATCAAAGAACTCCGGTGGACTAATCACCGCCGGCACAGGCTGCAACGCACCACTCAACGGCTCGTCACCCTGCACAGGGATCATCACATTGTCATCGTCAGACTCCAAAGCCTGAATGCCCTCACGGTCGAAAGCGTCCCGCTTGTAAGTCCAGGCACGCCGGAACTTCTTGCGGTAATTCAACATCTGCGTACGAGTCTCATTCAACTCAAGCTGCAAAGACTCGATCTGCTGGACATCGCCCATGCAGTAGAAATGGTCCGGCACCTCAAAGTTGCGGAGCATCACAAACGGATGGCCAGCAGAGTACGGAATGTCTTTCGGCTTAATCAAGAAACCGGCGTCAGGCTCATCGCCACCAGCCTCACCGCTCCCGTCCACAGCAAACGTGCAAACAGTGTTCCGCTTGATGTCATAAAACTCAATGACCTCGGCGTAGCTCAAAGCGCCCTTATTCGGCTTACCGCTCGAGAAACTATTCTCACTCCCCGCTCGAGCATCACCGCCATTCGTATCCCACGGCGACCAGTGCGAACCAGAAACACGCTGACGCTGCGTCGCCGAATAACGCGAATCGACCTGGACGTCAGTTACCGGACGCCAAGTCCGCTGAGCAATCCAACGCATCTCCTTCGGATGCCGAGCATCAGGATCAACATAGATATCAAACGGGCTGAGGCGCTCCACGAAAGGACGGTCATCGTCATACTCGACATTGAGCTCGGACTCAACGTTGCCCTCAACGTCGTCGCGATCATCGACACCCTCAGTGCTGCCAACAGAACCTGAGCCGGCATCAGAATTCGGATTCTCAGCGCCGTCAGTCGCCTTCACAACAGGCTTCTTCGTCGCCTTGTAGCCGATCTTCAACCATCCGTTGCCGGTGATAATCCAGTCAAGAACCGCCAGACGGAAATCACGCTGGTAGTCGTTCTTGCGCCACAGGTAGTTCAAAACCTCCTCGGTGACAACAGCCTGCGGAGCCGACTCAGCCTTGCGAGCATTGACAACAAACCGAGGGTTGTTGATCGCAACCGCCGGGGCCATCACGTTCACCGTCGAGAAAACAAGATTGACAATCAACTGATCGGTGCTCGTCGCCGCATCCCAATGCTGGCCCGAATACAAATCGACATAACGACGCCACTGGTCGTCGTAGCCAAACCCGGTTTTCGTTGAGCGCCACCGCTTCGAACGATCCAACTCGTTTCGAGCAAACGCCAGAAACTGGGTGTCGGTCATCTTCTTCGCCATCAGAAATCCTCAGTGTCCGTAATTCGAAGCACGCTCTATGCCCCGCTTTGCAAGTTCCCTGTCATCGGACGTACCGAAGTTCTCAACCATGTGCTGAGTATGGGAAGTGTTCCAAGCCCCACGGCCCTCGCGTGCCCCACCACGAAAAGTGAAAGACGTGCCGCCGACGCGACACCGAAAGCACAGACCGTCGCGATCAACCGGCTTCGCACACGCAACGCCCCTACACGGCTCGGTCACTTACCCTTGGCCTTGCTCTTCCGCTTGGCCTTCACTTCGCCATCGCCATCGGGGTCCGGCGGTGGTGGTGCCGGAGCGGACGTGGACTCAACAAGAACAGGCGAAGCTAGACCGCCAGTCTCGGGATACCCACGCACGTCAGCGCGGGGCACACGACCGGAAACAGTCGTAATCGTTCCTGAAGAAGAGTTGACAGTCCCACGGCCCATCGGACGCTTAGTAGGACGGCCACGGGTTTGAAGACGAGTTGAGCGCATGTTTTCCCCTTAGAGAGAGTTCTTGCTCAACATTCTGCCACAGACCACACTCAAAGCGACACCATTTCAGAAAACAGACTTGGCTCGAACATACGCATCGCCGATCCTGGGGCGAGAAGGACGCTTCCCCCACGGCGTAGACGAACTGCCCTGCTTCATCAGATCCTGCAAATTGTCGCCGTAAGCACGCCGCTGCCAATCCGCAAACGACCCAGGCTCAGGATTGTCATCAGGAGTGAACTCAGCAAAGAACACGAACTTTCGCATGTGGTTCGCAATCGCCAACGAGATCGTCCGATCATCGTAAGGCGAACCAGCCATCTTGCCCTTCTGGTCGCGCGTGTACGTCTTCAACTCAGCCAACGTGAACTTGTCCGGCATATCAAACTCGCCACGCAATGTCTCAGTGAGCTCATCGATAATCAACGGCTTCGTCACCTGCGACGTGCGAAACCCGAGCACCTCAGTCGGCACCGACCGCTTGTACTTCGGCGACCGCTCATAGAAAATCGGGAAATACCTCGTCTTGTGCAAATACTTCAACGTCGTCAACCCATGGTTGTTCGACTCCACACCAATCAACGCCTGGTTATACAACCGGCCAAGGTGAGGCAAAATATCCGACCCCAACAAGTCAGGGTCGATATGTGAATGATAAGTGGCCACCAACCTCGGACGCCGGCAAGCAATCACATGCACAGAACTGAAGTCGCCATGCTCGAACCCCTGGGCCACATCGACCCCCAGCACATACCGTTCGTCTTTGTCGGGATACTCCCAGATACAGACACCGTCAGTGTTCGACTTCGCGTCCTCCACAAAAGCGCCATCCGAAGCAAAGTACCCCGTCGCAATCGGATCACGAAGCTCATACTCGCGAAGGCGTTTCAAATCGAACACCGGACGACCAGACTTCAAAAACGCGTCCTCGGCGTTATCAGGATATTCCTGCGCCATCTGCCACTCAGGCAAATCCGACGACTTCGCCTCATACCAATCCTGGTTACGGCCATTCGCCGACCACGGGAAAAACAGTGGCTCGAACCGGTTGTTGTTGGCCGTTGACTCAGTCCACAGCTTGTGGAACAGGTTGCCCTCACCGTTCGCCGTAGACAGCATGATGACACGACCGCCGACATCGGCCACCGGCTCAATAGCGGACCACGCCTCCTCAGAGTTCTGCAAGAACGCCATCTCGTCAACAATGATCAGATACGCAGACTCGCCACGGGCCGGGTCCGAAGCCGACGGCAGCGACTCGATATAAGAGTTGTTAGAAAACTCCATCTTCGTCTGCGTCATATTCACCGGGCCGATACGGAACTTCAGCCACTCCGGCAAATACTGCATCGCATACTTCGCTTTCTGAAGCAGCTTGATCGCCTCACGCTCAGTACGCGACAACATCAAAATCGGCCGATCCGAATGGAACGCCGCCTGCCACAACGCATAAATCGCCACAAGCGTCGAAAAGCCAATCTGACGGGCCTTCAGCACCAACGAATACCGGCACGCCGTCCACGACCCCACAGCCTCCACCTGGGCCTCGAACGGGGCGAACTTTATCCGGCCATACTCGGGGTGCCGGATATGGACATACTCCTCACAAAAGTGCAGAAACCCCGCAAGATGATCCTCAGGGATCTCCGAAGCCAACGCAGCGCACCGACGAAACTCCCGCTCGTTCCACAGGTCATCGAGCGAATACTGCTCCGCTTCAGCCGTCACCCGGCTTCCCGACGCTTCGACAACTCATCAGTCGCCTTATCCGACATCAACCGCTCCAGATCGTCATCACTCAACTCGGACGGGGCCGTCGTCACCTTGATGTCCACCTGATTCTTCTGCGGACGCAACGAACCCTCAATCTCAAAAAACGCCTTCGCAGCCTGCACATGCTTCGGATCATCAGCATCAGTCGCGGTCGCCATCAACGTATTCATGATCTCCATCTTCGACCCAGGGTTGCCAATCGTCCGCAAATACCGGACGTTCCACGCCTCCAGAAAATCTGGATCCCGCTTCCACCCCGACAACACCGAATCAGTCACACCGAGCTCAACAGCAAGCGCCGACTGCGTACGAGGCTCACGCTGCTCCTTCACCGTCATCAGCCAACCAATGAACCGTTCCTGCTTCGCGCTCATCTTCGCCATCCCCCAAGCCTAGACGCGAAACGACCCCCTCCGGTTCATAACGCCGGAAGGGGTCGCCCCTGAGTCCGCAGGAGGATGCGGACAACCAAACTCTAGTCGAACAGGTCGCCCTCGCCGATTCCCTTCGGGGCATCCTCGAGAGTGATCTCCCACAGCTTCGCTGCCTGCCGACCACGACCAGTGACCTTCGCCATGCCCGTGATCTTCGCAGTCAACTTGACACCCGTGTCAACACGAATACCCGACTTGCTGATCGCTTCCTTCAAAGCCTTCTCGCCGGCAACGCCGAAGCCCTCATCGGCCTCGTAATTGCCACCACGAAGGTGAAGAGCACGCTCACCGTTGTCATTATCCATCTCAGGATCATGCTCACCAGTGTCACTCAGGACAACGACAGACTCCATACGAGCATCCCCGTTGTCCCACTCCATCGGAGCGCCAGTGTCGAAATCCGTACACTGCTCGCGCCCCGCACTCACAACGATGCCGGTGATCGAAGAACCGACACCGCATCCCTTACCGCCCCACCACTTAGTACCGCTGTTGAGGTCTTCTGCGCCAATACCTGACATTGCAACTCTTTTCCGAACTTTAGGAGTTCTGAACTTGTGAATATAAACCCCCTCGGATGAGGAGGCGAAAACAACAGTACCAACGCACTGTCACAGAGACACACTAACCGGATGTGAACTCCGTCACATCGGCCTCAATGCGGGCGTACGGTGCCCAACGCACAGACGACTCTGAACCCCAAACGCCTGCGGGAACCGTGATCTCCCTCCCGTCAGCAGTCTTGGCAACAACGATCCTCGTCGGATACCGCTCGCTCAACTCCCCGCTCATCGCGAACGCACCTCGACCTTCGCCACCGGCTGGCCGGCAACAAAACCAAGCTGCCAATGCGACTCAACTCGGGCAAGATAATCGTCCAAAGCCTTCGCCTGGTCGATCGTCGTAATCGCCTTCGGAGGCAACAGCCCCTTCGGCCAACGAACCTGCATCCAATCCAAAACCACACGGTCCTTGCGGATCACCTCAAGCCGATCACGACACCAAGCAAGCCAAGCATCAAGATCCTCAATCTCAGGTTGAGGCTCAGGCTCGGGCTCGGGATCGCGCGACGTCGCGACGTCGTCAGACGAATCCTTTCCTGCCGCCTGCTCGAGTGTCGCCACCATCTCGGGCTTGTTCCAAGAAGGCTTCACCTCAACACCAAGACGCTTGCCCTCCTCGACCAACTCGGCCTTACTCATCGAACCCACAGGCTTCGACCCAGGCTCAGGCTCAGGCTCCGGCTCCGCAACAACAGGGGCCGAACCGTCCGCGACCTTGACGTCGACCCAAGAAGCCTTGTAGCCGTTCTTGCGACGCCACTCCCGACGCCACTCGCGGACCTCCTCAGCAAGACGACCACCGAACCGGCCAACCTCCAAATCGACCCAAATGAACTCGCAATGGCAATCCTCCACGCTCAAATGCATGATGATCGCCCACCGCTGATTGATCGACGGCGTCGGCAACCGGACATTCGAAACAACGTCATACAACACGCCGCCGGCATAGCCAGCCAACTGGATCGCATAACCAGGCGCAGAAAAATCTAAAGACGAACCCGTCTTCAAATCGCCAATCACCAAAGTCCCAGGCAACAACACCTGGCCATCCGGCGTCACCAACGGCTTCGTCAACTCATACAGCCTGTCAGCCGTACCAGCACCACGAATCTCATCATTGACAATCTGGCACTCAATCAACTGGCTCTTTAAACCGAGCGCACCCTGCACCTTGCTATATGCCTCGAGGGCCGGGGTGAACTTCCCACCAGGATCGTAATCTGACTCCTGCTCCCACCGCTCCGACATGGCATGGACCGCCGTGCCAACATCAGCCTTATAAGAACCACGGCCAGCCTGAATAGCGTCCTGTCGAAGCTTCGTCCAATCCGACTTGTGATCCTCATACGGAGAAGCAGCAATCGCACGAGCAAGAATGCTCTGATCCTTTGCGGCTCCCTCCATCGCCTTCGCAACAAGCCAGTTGTTGAGACCAGACTTCTCCTCAAGCGTGTCTCCAAAAGACGACATCCGCGCATACCGCTGAACCTTCCCATCAGTATCAGGGATCAAAGGCTCGCCGCCCGCCCCACGATTGAAATCGGGACGAGCCTCGTCCTTCTCCAACTCCTCAACGCCGATACCGGTCATCCCTCGACCCCGGCAATCGCCTCGAACGTGATCTCGCTCACGGCATCCATGTTGACAACATGCGTCACCGACTCAGCGCCAAACGTCACCAGATAGTAAAGCCGAGCCTCGACCATGGCCTCGTAGCCCATGAGATGCAGCGCCGTAGGAGCCTTACTCGAATCAAGCCAATGGATGGTACACAAATGCACCTCGGTCACTTCAACTTCAAAAAAACTCACAAAATCCTCCTTGGTTGGGAACTGGGTATTCATTATAAAATCTCGCTGTCACAGAGTTCGCATCACCATGCGGCGACGCAAACACTCGCCGATCAAAGCAGCCTCAGCACGGCCATCCTGACTCGCCTTCGCCCACAGGTCAGCCGAAGCCGGCCAAAGCCGAGAAGCATGCTCACGGCTATTACGTTTCTTCACCGCAGCCGTCAAACCCTTGCCCATCGGCAGCTTCAACTCGCGCTTCCAATCAACAGGCTTGATCCGCTCATGCCGCAGATGCAACGTGCCGATCACGCCAAGCAAAATGCCATGCGCCTGGCCCTGCGTCAACGACGACGCCGACGAATTCTGAGACACAGCAAACGGCTCCTCAATACCGACCATCACCTGATCGACCCGGCCCACAGCCTCGAGCAACGCAGCCACATCAGCAGCCATCGGCTCAGCCGAAATACCGGGCATATCGACCAGCGACAACAAATCGCCCCCAGCCGACAAAACAGCAACAGCGCCGTACTGGCCAGGATCAATGCCGACGAAAAAATCGATGCTCATGGCACACCAGACTACGCCACCACAAACACTCAAGCGCTGTGACAGGGGTCACAACGAACTTTCCGACACACCACAAAGACCCTGATAACGTCAAAGACCCTCAGGGGAACCCACCCCCGAGGGTCTTCAACATCAACCCGTATTTCACCAACCAAAGTGAAAACGCAGAAAGGACTGCAATGTCAGATCATAGCAGCCACACGGTCCAAACGTGAGCGCAGACATCGAAAACCAAGCGTTCGCACCAAACGAGCCAGACATGCTCATGGCCGCAATGGAATACGCGAAAAGCGGACTGAGGATCTTCCCAGTCGCCCTCGCACCCCACGACAAAGCAATCGACAAATCCCCGCCCCAAGGCTACGGATGGACCGAAATGTCCACGTCGAAAACGAACGACGTGATCGAAGACTTCACGAACGCCGAAATCGACTTCCGACAAAGGCACGGCCTCGAACCAGAAAACCGGATGGTCGCCTGGGCACTCGGCCTGGATGGGTTCCTCGCAATCGACCTGGACGTACCCGAAGACGAATGGCCCGAATGGGTGCCAGAAATCATTGACGACGCCATCATCAGCGTCACCAAACGAGGAGTCCACCTCGTCTACAAATTCCCCGACGGCATCAAACCGTCAAACAGCACACTCAAATTCCCCGGCGACGACACCTGGGGCGAAGTGCGCGGACACCACGGCTACATCGTCATCGCAGGAGCCGACCGGCCAGGACTCGACCCCCAAGCGATCCTAGACGCCAAACCGTTCCCCCGACCCGAATGGCTATCCGAAGCCGGCACAAGCGTAGACGCAGTCGCCTGGCCCGAAGTAAAAGCATTCTTCAAACGCACCGAAGAAGCCTCGGTCATGCCGAACAAACAAAACGGCCTAGACGCGATCCTAGAAACGGCCCGTACGTCCAAAAACGGCAAAGGTAGGGCGAGACACGACGTTTTGCGTAACGTCGCTCTCCTGGCCGCTGAGGAGGCTCTCAAGGGCTACTACCCGTACGAGCCAGCGATAAGGAACCTGAAAAACTGGTTTGACACCGTAAAACCCGAATCTTCGAAACGCGAATTCATGGGCGTCGTCTGCTGGGCAGTAGCCAAAGCACTCGCCAACGTAGACGCCGGGACCATCGTCGAGGGCTCCGCAGCCGAAACCGAGCTCGAAGCAACACGAACCGGCGGCGAACTCAACCTGCCGCCCGCGTTCTGGGAACGCCGCGAAATCCTGTCCGTACTACGCGACGCCGGCCACTCAATGCTCGTAGCGCCCGACGCAGTCCTCGGATCATGGCTCGCACGCATGTCAGCCAAAATCCCGCCGTCATGCATGCTGCCACCAATCATCGGATCCCAAGCAACCTTCGACTTCGACAGTTGCATCGTTGCCTCGAGCAGCGGCGGCAAAACAATCTCCAACGGCGTCGCCAAACGCCTCGCACCGAAAGACAGCAGCGACCGGATCCTGTTCGACCAGTCCCCAGGCAGCGGCGAAGGACTCATCCAAGCGTTCCTCGCCCAAGAAATCAACGAAAAGGGCAAGCCGGCAGGACCATACAGCTACAAATTCAGCGACGTACGGGCAATCCACATCGTCGCCGACGAAGGCACCGGCCTCGCCGAACAAGCCGGACGCGACGGCGCAACCATCGTCCAGACACTCTGCTCGGCCTGGTCAGGCGCACAAATGGGGCAACTCAACGCCAAACAAGAAACGAAACGCATCATCCCCGGCGGCAAACGACGCGTCTCGGCAACCATCAACATCCAGACATCAACCGCCCCCGACCTACTCAAATGGGTCAAAGTCGGGCTACCGCAACGGCTCCTGTTCATGTGGGCACACGGCGAATTCCCCGAACAAGACATCGAATTCCCCGCACAGCCCGTCTACGGGCCATTCCCCATGAACGACTTCCCCACCGAGCTCACCGTCGACGTCGCGATCCGAAACGAGATACGGGCAGAACGTCGAGCAGTCGGATCCGGCGAAAAAACCCTCGGCGAATACGACGGCCACCTCAAACTGCTCACACTCAAAGTCGCAGGCATCCTCTGCGTCACCGACGGAAGAGTCCATGTCTCCGAAGACGACTGGTCAATCGCCACCGAAATAGTCGAACACTCCTGCAAAGTGCGCGACCACATCATCGCCAGCAGCCAAATCGCCGAACGAGAAAAACAGCACAACCGGGCCGTCGGACGAGGGCACGCCGACGCCACCGCAGAAGACACCAAAGAACGCCTCGCCGAAGTCAAACTCGCCAACCGGATCGTCAAGCGACTCACCGACCAGCCGGGCCAGACGAAACGATCCCTCTCACAGATGGTCAACTCAGCCGCCAGGCACCGTTTCACCATCGTCTGGGACGAGCTCGTCGCCTCAAAAAGGATCACAGAAACCACCTCGAGCGACGGCGGCGAAAAATGGGACGCAATTTAGGTATGAGTGGGGACGTGGGGACTTTTGGGGACGAGTCCCCACCCCCCTATGGGAGAGAATGCAGGCACTATCAAGAAAGTCCTGATCAAAGGGTATATTTATATACTATTTGCTCTTTTTTCACGGGGTGGGTGGGGACTTCGTCCACAAAAGTCCCCACCCCGAAGACCCCCACAAGCGACCCGCAATGAACACCCGATGGTCCTCCAATAGGGCCAGCAGCGACCGCCGGCAACTCGACCTCGAGGCGCTCCAGAGCTCACTTACAGCCAGGCGTAAGGTTACAATGAAAAACACTCACAAAAATCGCTAGGAGTCCCACGCTCTATGTATTAAGGGGGGTGTACCCCCCTGCGTATCCCCCCCCCTGACCGCGTGTCGGTGGTGACCCAAGGCGCACGGCAGCAGTCCAGCGTGGGTGACCAGCCACGAGGTACACGACTCCAGCCAGGCGACATAGCCGCTCGACCAGTGTGTCGCCTGGCACAGTGGGCGTGGGGGAGACATGCGTCACAGCAGCGAGGCAGCTTGACATAACGAGCGAGGCAGCGATCAGCCTGGTAGTACCAGCACCAGGCAGCGACGACGGCGACAGCCGGAACCGAACTACCCTGCCGCCGCTATCTACCTATCAGTGCAGTGGCCATGGCCGTGCTGCTCCAACCTCTCTCTGCCGCCCGAACGCTGCCGCGTTCGGTTGCCATCAGCACCGGTGCGTTCGGGATAGTGCGAAGTGTCCGGCCGGTGCGCTCGAGGTGATCGGAACCGACCGGTGCTCGAGGTGATCGGAACCGACCGGTGCTCGAGGTGATCGGAACCGGCCGGTGCGCTCGAGGCGATCGGGGTCGGCCGGTGCTAGCGCCCAACTCGCGCCGACCTTCCA
>Ga0209374_1002123_pt1 | contig 17633 bp, 21 predicted proteins | sample SaaInlLV_DNA_10m_FD_184683 | JGI IMG/M metagenome (GOLD analysis project Ga0209374, IMG submission 184683) | Marine microbial communities from expanding oxygen minimum zones in the Saanich Inlet - SI075_LV_DNA_10m (SPAdes) (version 2) | ecosystem: Environmental > Aquatic > Marine > Unclassified ... | reverse complement strand
TCTTGTATTGTATATCCACCTGCTCCAGTAATTGTACCAAGGTTCATTAGATACGTCATTGCCACTGATAGATCAGTAGTATCAGCGTATGCATTTGTACCATTATCGTAATATAAAGTACCTGTTGGGTTTGCTGTTAAACCTTCACCTTGTGCAAACGGATATGCTTGATTACCCCCATGTAAGTAATAACCTTTAAGTGGGGCTGCGGTTGTAGCTAATGTCGTTGCAACTATTCCAACTCCAACAGCTGAACATTCAATTGATCCACCTGCATTAGAATATGCAGTACCCCAAGCATCAGTTGCAGGAACAGTTATCGTTGCTGTATATGAATTGACACCAAGTACATAATGTGCAGGTACAATAAGCGTAGGAACTCCTGTGGATGTAGCTGATACACCAGTACCTACTACTCCAGTATTAACTGTAAAATTAGCATCACCACAAGTAAATGTTGGAAGAGTCGTAGTTGCTAAAGTTGTAGCTGCAGTTGCCTGTGTTGTAGCTGCAGTTGCCTGTGTTGTAGCTGCAGTTGCTAAAGTTGTCGCATCTGTTGCTAAAGTTGTTGCATCTGTTGCTAAAGTTGTCGCATCTGTTGCTAAAGTTGTCGCATCTGTTGCTAAAGTTGTTGCATCTGTTGCTAAAGTTGTTGCATCTGTTGCTAAAGTTGTCGCATTTGTTGCTAAAGTTGTCGCATTTGTTGCTAAAGTTGTCGCTGCAGTGTTCATATCATTGATTATTACATCAACACTTAGCCCTGCACTTATACCATTAGTATCGATTGCTGCTAAAGTTAGAGTTAATTCCTCTTGACCTTCTAATAAGTTGTCTGTTTCTATAGTTGCAAGATACTGAGCTTGATTATTAACAATAGTAAAAGTACCAGCTAGGCCTCCAGATATATCATTTGAATCTATACTTCCTGAAATACTCCAATCTACCATAGTATTATTAGGAATATTAGATGATGTTAATGTAAATAATACATTAAGTCCTTCATTTACAGGAGATTGATCTACTGTTAAAGAAATATATTCTTGTAATAATGTAGTCGCCGGAGTAGTAGCTAGAGTAGTTGTAGTAGCTTCTTGAGTTTGTCCAACTACAATCTCAGATGTAGTGACAACACATCCTAGATCATCAGTGATCTGACATGTATATGTTCCAGAAGGTATACCATAAGATCCTGTTAAATCACTGGCATCGCCAAAGACTACAGAATTATTTGAGCTTACAATTGGATTCTGGAAATTAACCCCAGAATGTGTAACCGCTGTTCCATTCTGTAGTAACAAATAGCTAAATGGAGCTTGACCTCCATTTATACTAATTGTTGCTGTACCGTTATTATAGTCTATTATTGCCATCTATATTTTTATATATTGAGTTTTCTATTACGCATTAAAGGGTCAGATTATTCTGGTCTTTCACCTCCACCGTCGCCACCGGCGCATATACATAGATTTCGAGCATACTCTCTAATATCTGTATCTGGTCCTTCAGGTGTTGCTTTAGTGAATTCATAACACCCTCCAGTATCTCGACGTTCCATCGTATCGGTAGGTCCTGGTAGTTCACCATAATAGATTTCCCATTCTTCTGCCGGCAGAATAATTTGCGCTGGGCCTTCTAATGTACCGTTACATCTAGTAAATAGGTAATTCTGTTCTGGTATTGCTTTTGTTGTAGCTGCAGTTGCTGCACCATCACCTGAACCAGATCCTGAACCACTAGTTGCCTGTGTTGTAGCTTCAGTTGCATTAGTTGCTAGAGTTGTAGCTGCAGTTGCCTGTGTTGTAGCTGCAGTTGCTAATGTTCCTGAACCAGATCCTGAACCAGATCCTGAACCACTAGTTGCCTGTGTTGTAGCCGCAGTTGCATTAGTTGCTAGAGTTGTAGCTGCAGTTGCACTAGTTGCCTGTGTTGTAGCTGCAGTTGCATTAGTTGCCTGTGTTGTAGCTGCAGTTGCTAATGTTCCTGAACCAGATCCTGAACCAGATCCTGAACCACTAGTTGCCTGTGTTGTAGCTGCAGTTGCATTAGTTGCTGCTATAGTTGTAGCACCACCACCTGAACCAGATCCTGAACCAGATCCTGAACCACTAGTTGCCTGTGTTGTAGCCGCAGTTGCATTAGTTGCTGCTATAGTTGTAGCACCACCACCTGAACCAGATCCTGAACCAGATCCTGAACCAGATCCTGAACCAGATCCTGAACCACTAGTCGCTTGTGTTGTAGCTGCAGTTGCATTAGTTGTAGCCGCAGTTGCACTCGTTGCTGGTGTTGTAGCTGCAGTTGCTGCAGTCGCTTGTGTTGTAGCTTCAGTTGCATTAGTTGCTGCCGGTCCTAGTAACTTAACTAAATGTGTTAATTCACGTGTTGCGTTTCCATCAGTATCTGTTGGGTCTAATTTAATTTGTACATTACCTATGCTTTTTATTACTTCTAAATGAAGTATACCTACATTATCTGGGCCGATCCTAATAAATTGAGGTTCTCCTTCAAATGGCGCGCCTTCTTCCTCTACCCTTCTAAAACTATTATCTAGATCTCCTTGAAGATACTTAAACCCTACGCTAACACCTTCTTTAACGTTTGTGGTTTTAACTAAAAATTGGAAGATTTCCCCAATCTCAGCTCCACCTTCTGTATTATCATCTATTATTTCATAACGTGGAGGGTTAACCACCGTCGTCGCTGCAGTTGCCTGTGTTGTAGCTGCAGTTGCCTGTGTTGTAGCTGCAGTTGCTTGTGTTGTAGCTGCAGTTGCTAATGTTCCTGAACCGTTTCCTGAACCAGATCCTGAACCAGATCCTGAACCGGATCCACTAGTTGCCTGTGTTGTAGCTGCAGTTCCAAAAGTTGCTTGTGTTGTAGCTGCAGTTGCATTAGTTGCTGGTCTAGTGACTGTTTTTGTAAATACACAACCTGACGTTGTAAACACAAAATTACCCTCAATAATACCTTGGGGTAAAAAGTGTTGCAAGGGGTCAAATGTATACGGGAATGTTATCGATCCTAAATTCCTCTGAGCATGGTTTGGATCACTAGGAGTAAAGACACATGTGCCTGAACTATAGTTATTACTGGTAAAAAGTACTGTTGCCATTTTTTTGTTTATTTTATTTTAATTTTAATTTCTTTTCTATTATTGTTTAACTAGTATTCCACCGGTGGCCTTGTTGTTGCTTTAGTCATAGGTTCCAAGTCCTCTCGTATGGTTGCTAAAGTTTGAATTCCAATCACCGGTCTTGTTGTTGCTCTAGTTTCTACTTCGTAATATAAATCTCCTTGTATTCCACTTCCTGAACCACTAGTTGCTTGTGTTGTTGCTATAGTTAGACCACCACCGCCTGAACCAGATACTCCACTTCCACTACCTGAACCAGATACTCCACTTCCAATACCTGAACCAGATACTCCACTTCCACCGCCTGAACCAGATACTCCACTTCCAATACCTGAACCAGATGAATCTGTAGATGGTGGAGTAAGAAGATCTATTATTACAGAAGCAATATCGTCATTACATTCATTTATTTGAGAAGTAATATCATCATCACATTCATTTATTTGAGATACTATATCGTCTATACATGATTGTGTTGTTGCTATAGTAGTTGCTGCTGTAGGATTATTATATACATCAATAATAGTAACTATAGTAAATGGTTCGTTAGTATTATTATTTGCACCATCCTGTTCAGCCAGTTTGAATTTAAATAATTCAGGACCTTCTGCATCAGTATCTAATTTTATTTGTATAACTACACTAGCTAATCCGCCAGTCATAACTACTTCACCTGATATTACACCACCTTGAATATCTAATTCATTAAATCCTTCACTAGGATCGGAAGCAGCCATTCGATATAATACCGGATTGTATGATGATAATGCCATACCTGAACCTCCGCCTGAGCCAGAACCAGATCCTGAACCACTAGTTGCTTGTGTTGTTGCTGCAGTTGCTGCCGTTACATTTTCGTATGCTGACATTGTCCATCCAACTGTTGTGCCGTCGTCAACATCAGTACCATTAATAGAAATTACTACTACGTTACCTTCTGCTACATTAGTTGCACTTGATGATACTGTATATGCTGGGTTTTTATCCTCAACAAAATACGCTAATGAATTAGTCCATGATACACCTGCAACTCCAAATCCAAGACATGGATCTAATGTTGTAAATGGCATTGCTCCAGGTTGTACTGGAATCCAAATATACTGACCATTAAAAAGGCCAGCAGCAATATGTCTATCATACATTACATTATCAGGATCATCAACCGGATCATAATCTACTTTATGGTATGCTAAAACTTTACCTAAATCACTATTATTTAATGTTAAATCAGCATTAGAACCTGCGATTCTCCAGCCGTTTAGAGTTTGTTTTTGATACATTAGGTTGTAATCCATCTCTACATGAGACAGAGGTCTTCCTAGATCGTGTGGGTTTAACGAATGATACTCACCAGTCTGAGTATTAAACTCCAAACCGTGATCAAAATCGTAATCTTCTATTTTATCAAAATGCATCTATTAAGGCTCTATTTTTTATATATATCTTTAAATTTATGAGGTTGGGTTTGCTTCTGTTATATTAATAGTAATGTTCATGTCTTCTGCCTGAATAACATGTGTCCATGCGATCACAATCTCACCTTGTAATATAAAAATATTAGCTGATTGTCCTGCGATACTTATAGTAGAACCATCTGGAGAGAGGCGAAGTGCCGTGTTTGAAATCGTACCATTTACATCAAAATTTAGTTCTTTAACAGATCTAAATCTAGCACCATTTTTTCTAATAGTAATAGAGTGAGTTGCTGGACTACCATCTCGAAGCCCTATAGTTTCCTGCGCGCCATTACCTAGTACAGTTGAAGCCGGTACTCTATTAATAAATACAGTATTAGCATTATATACTGGAACAGTAGTTGTTGGTAAAACCGTTGTTGTCGCCACTGTAGTAGTTGCCCATTGTTTCTCTTTAACTATTTCACCCTCATGACATTTATCAATAAAGATCTCACTTTTACTTAAACCAAATTGATTTCTAGTTTCAAAATATAATTTAATTAATTCATCATAGTACGCATTAGTAATCATGTCTACATATTCACATGGTGTAACATATCTACCCTGGTTTTGAATATAACCATGGCACTCATAATTATCTTTAATAGTCCCTAATCTTCTATCCTTTGCAAAGTCTTTTGAAATTACACCAACCGTAGTCTTATTTAATATAGATCCTTCTGCTGATTCGAATTCTCCTCTTATGTTATTAACAAAGGTCACAAATCTTCTACCAGGTAATTCTACTACAAATGATAGTAGTTTCCAAATAGATTCATTACAGGTACCACATACACAATTAGGATCAAATATTTGAAAAGCAAATTCTGATTGGATATACTGTGCTAGCTCTTGTATACTACCAAACCTAATATTGGTTTTAGTACCATAAAATGCAGTTCTATTAAATAGTATATGACTTATTCTACCTTCATTTAATTCTGCGACTTTTAATGCACCGTACGAACTAAGTAGGCTAATTCTATCAAATATCATATTATCTGTTTATTATTGATTCACCTATTAAAAATGTAGCAACACCGACGGCACCAGTAAAGAGTGTCCAAAATATTTTAATGTACATACTTTTCCACCTTTTTAAGTGGTTAACATCTTCTACTAATGTGTCTCTTTCATCCTGAAGTTTAGAATAATCTAATCTAAATTCAGTATTCTTATTTGTATTAACAATCACACCATCGATAGGATTAAGTAGTTTTCTCTTAAGATCTTTTACATCAGCTTTCATGTCACGCTGATTTTCCATCATCGTTTTAATAGAATTATCCAACGCTATATAATTAGGGTCTTCCATCTTCTGTTTTAGCGATGAGAATGCTACCATGAGCTCTTTTAATAAATCTTCATTAGACTTTTCCATTTCGATTTCTACTATTTTTTTGATCTTTGATCCACTGTTTACCAATCGGGTTACTAGTCGGTTGTTTTAAAAACTTTGCGATCTCTTTTCCAACTAGATCAATTGGCGTTTTATTACCATACTTAGAATTATCCACAATTTCAAAGCGTTTTGCCTTAAACAGTCTCTGGAATTTACCTAAGTTCTGTTGCACCTCTTCCCACATTAATGTAACCATATCACTAGGTAACTTTCTCGGTCTCCTATTATTTCTATCTAGTGCCACTTCTAAAGAGGTGTTAACAAAGACCATATAACAATCATAGCCTAATGATCTTAGTCTTTCAACTTGACCCTCAATCTTCTTATAGTTCTTACCAGTACCATCAATAATCATCCCTAGTTTACCATCAATATACATCTCTTGTGTACCTTTAGTAATTGCCTTCGCCCTATCTCTAAGAGCCATCGCCTTATCCCATTGCTCCGGGTCTTTATCTTTAATATCCATCAACTCGGCCATGTCAATATTGGCCTTCTTTAATAGAAGTTCAAATGCTGCATCAGAGTTGACCAGTTTTAGGCCATTATTATAGGACACTGTTGCGTATTTTTCAGGACTAGGCAGGGCGAAAAGTTCGCCGGCCACGTATGATTTTCCGCTACCAGGGCCACCGGCCATAAAGAATGCCTTTAAGATACTAGGGTCATTAATACCCTCTTCTAAGAATTGTTCAAATAATTTTATATGTTTCATGGACGCTTGTCTTTTTTACTACTATATTATATATCTGTCTACCGGTTGTTTAATACAACCGGAGAGGACTAAAACTAGGGGGCACGCGCGCGCGGGGCAGTTGAGTGCCTTCTGGTTTAGGGGCTTTTTTAGTTCTTGTAGTTACTCAACGACTCACGTTGATGATTGACGGCATCCCTCACTGTTACTCCAGAGGCCAGGTGGTGCCTATGTGCTGCAGAGCTCTGTTACAAGAAGTCTGCCTAAATCATGCCGGCACCTCATTGTGATCCGCGTTACCTTATTGCAATTAGCGGAAATCACTGGCAATTAACGTCCTATCTGCCTTAGCGGCTCGCTGGTCAGGCCAGGCCCTAAGCGGCCAGTCGAGGCCAGTTGTCTGGAAGGGCCACCATACTAACACAGTTTTACAAAATCTCCTAAAATTTTTTCCACTGACCTCAGAGGAATCTGAGGAATCGTCGCTGATCTCACCACCTAGACTTGGAGTTCCTTTTAGACTTGTGCACTCAAACTACTCGTAGGGCTGACATTTGCTCACAAAAAAAGCTGCTCAGAGGCAGCCTTTAATTTGTTATAGTTAGTTAGAGTTATCTATTAATGAATGACTCAAATGTTGGTATGTGTCTCATTGTTTCTTTCTGCTCATTTACCTCACCATCTTCAAACGTCCATAGTGCACCGTTAGCTTCAACAGCACTAGACATATAAACATCACATGAACCACCTTTTAGTTTAGCTGGGAAACATGCCCCTGCACTACTTGGTAATTCAGCCTCTACATATTCAGTAGCAGCCATTTCCTGTTCTAGGCCTATTGCATGTGGCATGCCATCTGCTCTATATAGTAAGAAGTGACCAAATGAATCAATCTGACCAGAGGAAATATAAGCAGTGGATCCGTCTTCATCTTCAAACTCTTCACCATCTAACTTAAATGAGAAATCTGTCATACCTACGCCATAAAGCTCTAGTCCTTTTTCTTCTGCGTTTCTTTTGTTATTGTAACCCCACATTTGCATGGTGTCATCAACCTTCTTTGCTATCCAAAATATCTTTGTCTTTGCCATAATTGTTTATTGTTTATTACCAGCTCGCAGCCCAAACAAACCTGTAGCCGTGTTTTTTACAGAAATCCTCAATCATATCTGAAATCTTAGCCTGTGCGTTTTCATACTTAGTATATTCCTTTGAACTTAATATCTTATCTGCGTAATCGCCATACTCATCCGGATGTCTTAATTCTCTTGGTTCGTCAGTTTTATAGTAGACTTTCTTTTCAGCAGATCTAATATAAGGCATTCTAATACTAATTTCTCTATGTGCATTTCTTGCAGCTTCTTTAGCAATATCATATTGCTTCTCAACTTTAGGTTCGATCTTTCTCCAAGCAGTAACTACTTTCATTCTAGCTTTTTCAGCTGCTATAGCACCTTTTAAATCAAATGGCTGACCATTCACTCTTTCAAAGTCTACAAATACACCAACAATATCTGACATGAATTCATTAAAGTTAGAAATAGACTGATATGAACCGTGTACGGTTCCCATACCCCAATCTTTGTAAATTGGTTTACCTGGATCAGATGGCTTTATAGTACCATTAAACACCTCACTAAATGAATATCTAGGCTGTCTTGTTGAATTAGCAGAACTAAAATAAAATATATCCTTATCTCCGGCTTTTAAACGGATAGTAACTTCTAAATTACCACCATAATTCCATGCGCTTCTATAGACTGTTGCTTTCATTTTATTAGCAAGTCCACCTGGCATATTCTTTCTTAGGTATTCTGCCAATAGAATTCCTTTACCGAAATTAGATTGGCGCTTATATTGTTCTCTACCTTCTGCTGACTTCTTAGCAATTTTAATAAATTGTCTTAATGTATACTCGGTGTCATCAGCAAATAAAAGCTCTCTAGTTTGTTCATCATAAACATCGCTTTCATTAATGAAATTTTGAAAAGATTCATGTATATTCATGTCCATATCTTATTTGTTTAATAATTTTATTAGATCATCCATCATAAGATAAAAAGCAAATCCTGCTCCTTGATAACCATGATCTTGTTCTACAGTAAATAATTGTTTACGTTTTTTAAGTTCGGCATTAATACTATCTTCAATAGCTTTACCTAATTCGAACGTATCCCCAATCTCTATTTCTTTATCATTCTCTTTACTAGATGATGCCAATGCTAAAAAACCACCCTTACCATATTGGTACGATAGTCTATATTTAACAGCATGGCCACTAGTAACTACTTGAAAATTCTTCTCGTTTAAAAAATCGTTGAAATCCATTATGCCTTCTTCAATTTTTTATCATGTCCACCATCTCTAACCTCTTTTGCAAGATCTTTATCAGCACTACCCCAAGTACCTTCGCCTTTAGTTAAGAATGCATTTACTCTTGCATAACCCCATTGTTGTTGGTTAGCTCCTGGTCTGTGACCTGATTTCCATGCAGCAAGACCTCTTCTCATTACAGCTCTGATAATGCCAATCGGCACTCCAGATTCTTCTGCTTTCTTTTTTAATCCTGTTTCAATTGCGTCATCATCAAGAGGACCTCTATCTGTTGATTTTTGTTCTTTATCGTCAGCTTCATTAACTACTGATTCAATTAACTTAGCCGCAGCATAAGGGTCTCCGCCCTGATAAATAACATTATCTTTTTTATCAATAACTTTATATTCTCCAGTTCTTACAGATAAATCAATGGTTATTGTTTGACCTTTGTTTGTATCAGCTAAGAAATAAATATCCTTGCTGTCTGTGTCAGGTAACCAGTGTGTTTTTAGTTTTCTAGATAAATTTCTAGCATGGCTTGGTAAACCTTTAGCTTCTGTAACTGCTGATTCATTTTGAGCGTCTACCCATGCAATTGACCAATCATCTATATCAAATTTATAGAATGCTACTAGGTCTGCAATTTTATCATTAGCAGCTGGATCATCTTCTCCTCTTTCAACTTCAGTAACATCATAATAGTTCTTTGTAATAAATGTTGCAAGTTCTTGTTCTGAAGGCCTTCTACCTAATTCTTTTATTACTTTCTTAACAGTATTAAATTTACCTACATCTTCTCTCTTTTCTGTAATTGTAGATTCATTAAAATCACCATCATGTGCTAATTTACCTTTAAACCTTTTTAAAGTAGCCTCAATCTCTTTTGCTTTATCTAAAGTTATGGTTACAATTTCACCACCTGCATTATCTGCAACTTGGATTGCTGGAAAATAACTAAACTGATTTGGTAAATCACCTAATTTAACTTTAGTTCTTAAATGCTTTAAGACTTGTTCAAGTCTCTCTTCTGTGAAAGGCACTCCTTTTATATAGAAAAGTCCAGTATGTCCATCATAGCCCATTGCCATTTCATTCATACTTTTAATATGTTTGCTTTCTTTGTATAATTTGTTATAGGCCTTAGTAGCTTTAGAAGTTTTTACTTCACCTTTCTCTCTAGCTTCTTCATCTCCAGGCATTTCTTTGTAAGCATCTGGATCATCATCGTCCATATCTGCTTGTTTCTTGATTTGATCTTCTTTATCTTCTACCTCATCATCTTCTAGACCTTTATGATATGGATCTGGTCCTGGTTTTTTAGCTTCAGACATTAAAACTGCCATATACTCTTCTCTAGTCATACCAACTGCATTAGCGTGATATTGTATAAAGTCTTGAAAGTTATCTATGTATGCCATTATAGTCTTACCTTATGTTTCTTAAATGTTTCTTTAACAAGTTTAAGGCATTGTGCTTCCATTCCAGGAGCTCTAAAACGACCTCCGATCTTTTCAGTCTCTACCTTAATATAGTTAACTAATTCATCAACCATATATTCTACATCTACAAGCATATTTTCAACAGCATCATCTTCGTCATCTGAGATAGTACCATCTGCGTTAGCTTCAACTAAACCATTTATTTCTTCAAGTTTTGCAACTTGTTTTAAATTCTCTTTTAATTCATTATAGAAACCTTCATACTCAACGGCAACCTCTTCGCCATAAACATCTGACCATATAGTAGCTATATCGGCTTTAGTTACTTTGTTCTTATACTTGCCTACTACTTGTTGATAAAAGCCTTCATACTCATCTTCCATATCTTCGGCATAAACATGTGACCATGCTTTAGCTATGTCTTGGAATTTGTATTTCTTAGCTTCTAGTGTAAGTTTAGCTTTAAATGTATCATTTGACTCTTCAATGTACTCAGCTAATTCTGGGTCATCCCAACCATACTCACCGTCGGCTAAAACTGTTTCAAGATCTTCTCTCTTACCAGTTAGTTCAACCTCAGGCCAGCTTGAAGGGCCCCTCATAGTCAAGATCTCCATCTTAACGTTATTCTTCTTAAGTAATTTGGCTAGACCTTTTGATTTAGGGTCCATTGCGTCCATTGTTACATTTGCTTCGTTTTTAGATTCATACTTTTCCATGTTAATAAAAACATCAGCAATACTTTTATTACCTATTGTATTATAGACTGCGTTTGGGTGTGAGTTTCCTATTGCGGCGTTAACAACGTCTCCGTTATCTTTAACTACATAACTTCCACCTGCAGATTCTTCACCATCAATTGAGATGTCAAAACCAGCTCCACGGCCTTTGTCGTATTCTAAGTGATGTACTTTTGTTTTAACCATATCAGCTTGAGCAATTGCAGATGCTATTAAGTTAGCAGCCATTTCTACTTCTTTTTTACTAAAGCTAAATTTTTCGTTTACGGGTTTACCACCACAGCCACAGTTTCCACCACATTCACATGGGTCTTTTGATTCAAACTGCTCTAATGTTTTTAATTTCATATTAATAAGTTTTGTTTATGATATTATAGTATATATCAGTCTAAAAATAACTCTTTTAGATTTTCTCTTTCTATAATGATCATTAGGTTCTTGTCATAGTTCTTTGCCTCAGCATAGTTTTTATCTAAGTAATTCAAATACTTCTTTTCAGTACGTAGTTTGTTGAGATATGCAGCTTGGTAAAGTGCATAATCTGTAACTGATTCTTTCCAATCATCATAATAAGCATGTCCTAGTTGAGTACCTTTTGCTGTAGTAGCCCTGGCTCTAGCCTGCTTCATACCAAATAGGTTATTATTCTCTTGGTAGATTCTACTTTCCCAGTGGCCAGTCTCTAATATAGATTGTGCTAAAACAATGTGTGGAAATCTGACATTTAGCCTCTTTAATTCCTTTACTAAATTGTCTTGTGAAAATTTTACTGAATCATCTTCTAGAATTACAACCGTCGATTCAACCGGTATACCTAAGGCTTCTTTAAAACCTGCTTGTTTGGCATTACTAACCATTGAAGTTAGAGTAATATAGCCTAATAAAAATACTAGGCCAATTATTATACCATGTTTTTGTTTTGGCTTTACCTTTCTAAAAGATAAAGTGTCTTTACAATAAGTGTACAACATGTATATGTTTTTTAATTATAGTACTAATATACGAAAAATAATTGACATAAAAAAATTCTATGGCAACTATTTTGCAATTAATTTGACCCCTCTTTAAATACTCTTACACTGTCACCATATATAACAGTTGTTTGGCTACTCGCTGGCTTGTTAATGGTAGGATATTTAGAATTTTCAACTGATTCTTTAACAGTGTTGTTTTGTAGGATGATTGTTTCTATGTGTGATAATTCTGCCTTGTGTAGGAATATGTTGTAAATAACAGATCCGATAAAGCCTACTAGAAATGATATAAGTAATATTTTAAAAAACCTTTTCATAGTTATCTTGATTTAATTCTATCTAGTTCTCTTTCTAAGAATTCAACTTTCATTTTTAGACCAGCTGCTTCTACTTTAACTTTCATTAATTCTTCAGTCTGTTCGTTCTTGTCTTTCTCTAATCTTTCGACTCTTGCAATCAGGTCATCTCTATAAATAGTCTGCTCAGATTTATCCTCTTTTTGTTTCTCTCTTTTATTACGAATAAGAAACTCATAGAACTTCCAACCACCTGCACCAAATAGTACAGATATTGTAGTAATAATAATTGTAGTTATATTCTCACTCATTATCTTAGCGATCTATGTAGTATTTCTTTCTTTAACTTAAATAGAATCCAAGTCCACATGAAAGCATACCAGCATGTAATCAATATGTTTTTAAAATCTGTTAATGTGAAGGCTTCATCACCTCCATATATACTTACTAAATATCTAATCGTAGAAAACAAATAGAGTATTAAGTAAAGAGATACGAATCTTGATAACCATTTTAGGTTGTGTATAAAGACCAGCATCAATGTGCTACATATTAGGTATAAGAAATATAACCAGTATGTGTTCGGTTGGCCAGCGGCCTCCCAGTATGTTAAGTCAGTCCATAGGACTAGATTGTTTAAAATATCGCTTGAGATCCAGAAAAATAGTAAGGGTTGAAAGTCAAAATACAGTAGCGTATTCTTTATTGAACTAAAGTATTTTGCTATCCTTTCCCACATATTAAAATTTATCTGAGAATAGATCCTCTATATCTTCGTGTATCTCTTCTGCTGTTACGTCTAATTCTAACATAATGTTTGCACGATATGTTAATTCCTTAGAACCGTTATTAAATACTAAAATAGTTGGAATAGATCTTACTTTGTATTTGTTTTTAAGATCTGGGTATTTTTCAATATCTACCCTGTAATAAGTCCCATCTTCTATTGCTTCCCATTCTGAAAATGGCTCAACAAAAGAGGCTACAAATTCTACAATAACTATACCAGTATTAATAGACTTACTAAATGTATCAGAAGTTAAATACTTTGGTTCTACATCAGTTATTCCTACACTAGTTGAATCTGCTACCGTAGAAGACGCTATTAATCCAAATGCTAATAAAAATATAATCGCTATCTTTTTCATAATTATCTAAATTGGAAGTTTAAGCCAGCTTTAGCAGTAAATACTTGTCTATCCCAATATTGTAGATAATTCATTTCTGCAAACACTCCTAACTTCTTTGTTATTTTCCATCCTGTCATTGCACCGATTGTAAAATCAGTCCATTGTGCATCTTCTCCTTCACTAATAAATTTACCATAAGAAAAGTCTTTATTACCCATAACTTGTTGGTGATATGGCATAACTGAAGTCCAAATATGTGCCCAGTTATTACCGTCTTGAGAGTAGTGGTAAAAGTCTAATCCTATAACTGGAGATATTGTACCAAGATCTTCAATCTGTATAAGTCCTTCTCTATTAAAATCATTTACAAGACCACCGTATACATTAGTTCTAAAATCTAAATCTGTATCTGAAACTCTCTCGCCATTTTCATCGTTCCAAAAGAAATCAAAGTTATCTAATTCTCCATCGTTATCATAATCGATACCATAATAGTTATCACTGTAACCATTGTCGTATGCTAATTGCCACCATGGATTATCATCTAAGTAATCTGCGATTGGTAAGTAACCATAAGGTCTGTGTGTTCTAAATGCAGCACCGATAGAAAGGTTTAATTTCTTGCCTATTGGTTTTCTCCATCTAAGATCTACTGCTCTATAATCCAGATCTGCAAGACCATCTTGCATTTGTTCTAGTTTAAAGATAAAGTTATCTCCTAAATATCTAAGAAATATATCTTCTCTTGTGTATTCATTACCAAACTGTCTTGCCCATTCCCATTGGAATTTATATTCCCAACCTTTAACAGCACCTATATTAGAACTTAATCCTGTTTGGATTTCCGTTCCATCATAAAATTGATTAGGTTTATTCTCATAATCAAATCTTGCAACCTTTCTAATACCAAAACCATAAGAATAATTAGTTTCAGCATCTGGTGTAACATCAAATAATTCTCCTCCTTGATCTACAAAATAAGTTTTTAGTGTACTAGTTTGTGGTTGTGCTTCTCCAGCAACTCCATAAATAGTAGAGTATTTAAAGAATTTCTTAACTTTCTTTGTAATCTGTGCATCCGCAGTACTAAATGATACCAATGCAATAATAAGTAATAAGTATTTCTTCATGTTATTTACCTCGAAGATGTTTTTCAATCTCCTTTAGATCTTTTTTTATCTCGCTAACATCTTCTTGAGTATTTAATATTGTAGAACGTACTAACTCATCTTTGAGTTCGTATTCTGTTCTAGAAATGTTTGGAGCTGGTAGAGTTTTTGCTTCTTCTATCTCGTCTCGCATATCATCGAGTTGAGCTTGAAATGCAAACCAAAAACTAACCACAGTTGTAATCGCGACAGCTATGGCTATTAATGTTTTTACACTAACTTTTATTCCACTGTCTTCATTTAATTCTTTTGCCATTATTAAATTAAATCTATTTTTAAAAGATAAAATCGAATGTCTGCTTAATATCGTTTGCTTTTGAGCTGTTAGGTTCTACATCAAACTCAGTATATAACTGATTGTAAATGTCATCCCATTGATCTTCGTCGGCTAGACTTTCTAATTCATCTTTATGTTTTTTTATATATTTCTTAAGATCGGATTGAATACCTTCATCCATTCTTTTGAAATCACTAAAGCTTGTAATTTTCTTATTTCTCATTAATCGTTTAATATGTTATTTACGTCAAGTTCTAAATAAGCTAATTCTTCAGCTTCGGTTAATGCTAATTGTAAGTCGTGATCTTTTCCCGCGACCGCGTCCATCAATTCTTTTTCTAAGTTTGCTTTTTCTTTATTAAGTTCTCTTAATTTTTCTAGTAATTCAGATTTTCTATCACCTTCAGCTACTTTCCATTCATCAACAGTGTTTTTCATAGAAAGTACTGTTTTTTCTAATTCTTTAGAAATTTTATTAATAGAACGTCCCTCTGTGATTACATCAGCAGATTCATTTACATCTCTATGGAATAGGTTAACATACTTACTTCCCTTTTCAGAGTATATAGTAACTATTTTAAAATCACCTTTAATTTTTCCACCGTTTTTATTTACAAAGTCTTTATAGTATGCTTTAAAGTATAAGTTTGGTTCTAATTCTCCAAAAAAGTGTGTCATTTTACCAATAAAAAACTGAGCAGATGGATAATGTGTTGTTATATCCGCTTTGTACTCAGCGTCTAATACGTCTTTATCAAAATCTTTTACAAATTTAGCTTCAGTAACTTCTACAGTTTCAGTTTCTTCAGCAACAGCAAATTGACTATCTGTGTATAATGCCTCTAGCCATTCTAAAAACTCAGGAGTTTTCTTCATTACTTTCTTGTGTCCATACTCTTTAAAGAATTCTTTTTGAAATGAATCAAAAGATTTATGATTACCTATCATCTGGTGAATGTCAGACATAACACCTTCATGTGTTGGTTGAATATTTTCATACCAACCTTGTTCGTAATCATCATCATCTTCATAATCATCATACTCAGGTTCCTGATACCATGATTGATTTGGATCAGATTCAGCCTCGTATGAGAAGTCGTGTCTTTTCCAGTTGAATTTTGGATCTTCAACTAGTGCAGGGAATAGGACTTTACCCCCTTCTGCTCTAGTCTTAATTTTCTTACCTTTAGGATCGAAAGCTAAGGCAATACCTATATCTCTCATTTCTGCTTTACCCATTGCTCTAATAGATTTGAGTAATTCTTTATCCTGTAGGTCTTCTTCTGTAAAACCATTCATCTTGGCTAATAATTCATAATAATCCATGTTACCAAATTCACCGTAACCTGCATACCCCTTTTCATACCATTGATTGCCTTCATTGTCGTACATATATACGTCAATAGTATTGTCTCTTTCTGAACCGATTTGTTTATCAGTATCGTGAGTCATCCATGAGAATTGCCCCTCATTAAGAACTTTAGGGTTGTATGGATTAAATGTTGCTTTTGTAAAGTTTAAATAATTAGCCATATTATGATAGTTTTATTTCTTTTTAGTTGTTCTAGGTTTTCTTACTCCTTTTCCAGATCCTTTTCCAGATCCTTTTCCAGATCCCTTACCAGAACTTTTAGTTACTTTACCAGCACCTTTTCCAGAACCTTTAGTTACTTTACCAGTACCTTTTCCAGAACCTTTAGTTACTTTAGTAACCTTTTTAGTTTTTCTAGCTCTAGTATTAGATTTACCACTAGCAGCTTCTATTACATCTTCCGCTTGGTTTACTAATTCTTTAGCAGCTTTCTTAACGTCAGTTAATTCCGCTTTCACGTTTTTAGCTCTACGCTTAACTTCCTTAGCAATATCTTCAGCTTCGTCAGCTATATAATCACCATCTGCATCTTTGATTTTACCGGTTTTAATGGCATAGAAATACACGGCTGCAGCTGCTACAAGTAGTCCTAGAATAATTAAAATTGTTGTCATAATGTTTGAATTTAAGTTATGTTGTATAGTTATATTTATCTGTCTCTTTTTGTTTAAAAGAAAAGAGCACTAAATATTGCTAAATAGTGCTCTTAACATTGCTTTTAAGCTGGACCTCCGACTCCGAAATAAACCCAAATTGCGCTCTCATCTACAACGTTACCGACATCATCTAGGTGTTTTGAATCGTCAAAATATTCATCTAGATCGTTTGCCTCTGGCGTAGTTGATAAGTTTCCAATTGTTTTGCTATTAGATTCAATCTCAGAAGGATGGACGTCTCCTGGTTTGAGTTCTGTAGCCATTTGAAAAACATATATTTGATGAGGTATTATACTCTCATATTATATATCATCTTTTTTTATTAAGTTTTCTAGTTTTTCCATTTTTTTAAAAATCTAATTTTCTGTTAACATTGGCTTACAAAAAAAGCTGCTCGAAGGCAGCTTTTAAAGTTTGTTTTAGTTAGTTTATCTAGGCGTTAGGTTTAACGTATGGCTTAATAGTACCGTTTGTTACTTTGTGAATACCAACCATCTTTTTAGTTACTTGTACTATATCGTAGACTCTACCTTTATCTGCCTTACTTGCTGATTTAGAACCCATGAATATAATAGGAT
>Ga0209374_1002120_pt1 | contig 17659 bp, 13 predicted proteins | sample SaaInlLV_DNA_10m_FD_184683 | JGI IMG/M metagenome (GOLD analysis project Ga0209374, IMG submission 184683) | Marine microbial communities from expanding oxygen minimum zones in the Saanich Inlet - SI075_LV_DNA_10m (SPAdes) (version 2) | ecosystem: Environmental > Aquatic > Marine > Unclassified ... | reverse complement strand
TACTTAATTCAAATATTGAATCACCTTCAATTAGTTTATATAAATTAATTTTATTTTTAACTACCTTTATTCTATTAAAAAAACTAAAACCTTTCTTAAGTAAATGAGCTATATTAAATAAATTATAAATATTTTTTAGCAGCTTACTAATTAATACTAATGATCTAGCTCTAAAATTAAGTGGAATTATATAATCATATATAGATTCTTCTGAATTAGAAAATCTATATTTATATTTTTCATCTCCTAAACCAAAATCTAAAAATCTTAAGTTATTAGATTCACAAAAATTAGAGGTTTCAAATAACAAAACTTCAATTGGGGAAAACTCTAGGAACTTAACATTTAATACTGGAGTATGCCAAATCAACCTTTTGTCATTAAGAATACCAAAATGTAAAGCTAATAATTCATTATTCAGAGTGATAACTGTCATAAGAGAATTCTCTTTCAGGTTTTTATAGAAATTAATCCTATTCATATCTTCAAATGAACTACAAAAATTATCAAACGCCCACCTTTCTTTGTGAAAATAAATAAGATCTTGATAATTTTCATCTGATATCATACTTCCTTTTAAATGCTTAACTTTATATTCAAAATCTCTTTTGACAATATTTCTATGCCTCTTTAAACTTTTCTTCCCAGCAATGAATGTAAAACCTTTAATTGATAAAGTACTATCAAAAATCTGAATAGTTTTTTTTTGTAATATGGAATTTATCAATAATACAGGAAATTTAATATTCTCTAACAACACTAAATCAAGAGCTTGTAACTTAGAATACTTCCTCAATAAAATAAAAAATTCGTTTTTAAACTTTGGAAGTATATAAACTTGATTATAATCAAAAAATGAATACCCATATAAATATAGAATATTATAATTAATACCAAGTAATTGTCTTTTACTTTTTGAAAATAGCCCAGCACATACAATCCTTTCATCTTTAACTAAAGCAATAAAAACAATATCATTACCTCTGGAAATAGAAATATCTAATAAATTCAAAAGAAAAGAAGAATAGTCAAGATTATCAAGCCTAAAAGACTTTAGGAACTCTTTTACATTTTTAGCCTTATTTAATATTACTTCATCCATTAAATCAGCTTATTTGACTTTTTAGTATGTGAGTAATTATCCCCAATATGAATAATTATATCATGAAAGTAATTATCAACTTTTGATTTATATTTTGATCTTATTTCCTTTTTTAAAGCCTCAACTTTCCGTGATATAAGCTGTCCGTTTTCTTTTTTTCTAAATTCAGGTTCAAGTATTTCTATTTTAAGGACTCTAATATCTTTAGGGTAAGATGACATCCCTTTTATTTTTAAATCAACTTTCCAATCCTTGATATCATCAATTTTATACAATGCTTTTATATAAGAAGTGAAATTAGAAATATCCTTATAATCAGTAGAAGACTGTATAATATATTTTTCTTTTATAAGTGTTTCAATTTCATTAAAATACTGGGATACTGATGGCCATAATACAACCTCAAAATACAAATTGTTATTCTGAAATATTTTATTTTTTTTCTGCTGAATTACCTCAATTTCTTCATAAGAAAAATTATTATTTTCAAACCAATCAATTCCATAAGGAGAAAAATCGAGTTTCTTATTAATTTTTACAGCAATAAACGGGACATTAAAATACAATGCACATGCCAATCTATGAGCTCCATCAACAATATGTAAATCTTTATTAACTAAAATTGGATATGCAGGATTAGCTCCATTGTTTTTAAAGTTAGATATTAGGGATTGAAACACTTTCCAAGGGTTTTTATAGGCTGAACCACCTCTTTTTTCTTGCATCTTTTCATACAAATCAAAACTCTCTTTCTTAGCGTTCAAAAAAGAATCAATAGCCATAAAACGAACTATTAAATCATATCGGTTAAAAGAATTATTTACAATTTGTTTTGCCAATAAATGAGCAGTTGGAATCATCTGAAAAGCATCTTCATGTAAACTAGCATCATACCTAAAATAATTTCTTAATCTCTCATTATACAGATGAAATCTATTTGTATTTTTTTTTAAAATTACTTTAAAAAATGATGACTTTGGCAAAGCATCTTCTATCAATTTCCAATCCCAATTATCATGCATTTTCGCATACTCTTTTAACTCAATAATATCTGATTGATCCTTAACTCTATTATGCCAAATCTTTTTATGATAAATAAGTTCTGGAATTACAAATTTAAAGCCATCATACAAAATGTGTAAATCTGAATTTTCAATCAAATTATCATCCAAAAACAAAGTGCTCCAAGGAGTATTTACCTGTTCAATAATTTGATGTTTGGTAAGTTGTTTATCATGATGGTTTGAATGCACAACAATATCAATATCATTATGTTCTCGTATTCCTATGAGTGATAAGGTTGTACTCCCAACAAGACAAACATCTTCTTTAGAAATATTATTTAATATCAGATATTTTTCAAGAGAGTAAAGATCATCAACATCAAAGTCCATTAGGAAAGAAATAATTCAACAAATTCCCTTGCGACACCATCACCTCCATTTCGTTCTAAATGCATAATATTTGGGATAGCTTTAATTTTATCCACAGCATTGTTAGGGCAAGCAGCAATCCCTACATGAGATAAAAGGCCAAAGCAATTTACATCATCTCCAATGTATGCTACCTGATCTAAAGTAATATTTTCGGCAGCACATAAATCTTTTACAATTTGTAGTTTATCTTTTGCTCCATGAAAATCAAAATCTAAGCCCAACTTCTTTGCTCTCCTTCTGTTAAGTTCCCTATCTTCAGTAGTTAATATACCAACCTTTACTCCTGTTTTTTGTAATAATTGAAAGCCCATTCCGTCATAAGTACAGAATTTTTTAAACTCATCACCATTCTCAGTGTAATACATCCCTGCATCTGTTAATACTCCATCTACATCTGAAAGGAATAGTTTAATTTTTGAAAAATCTTGCATTTTATTATTCAAAACAAAACGCTTCATTAAAGATTCTGCAACTATCCAGTCTTCTTGCTCATCAATTTCAGTATAAGTATATTCTGGCATTTCATAAATACCAATATCACCTGAAATTCTATTTTGAGTTGATTTTATATCTGAAACAGAACTAATATAAAAAGCTCCATTTTCAATTAATGTTCCCTTATGGTCTTGTCTTCTAGGTCGGTTATAAATATCATAATTTAATGCCTTTCCTCCCCTCCAAGAAAATCGTTTAGATTCGCAACAAGTAAGGATAGAATTATGTTGTTTAAACAGCTCTAACCCTTCATTAAAATGAGTAGTTTGTGTAAAAGGTGAAGTTGCTTGGACCAACATAAAGGTGTCTGAATCTGAAAGATTAACACTTTTTATATATTCCAACATTACTGATTCAGTAGAGGAAAAATCTTGAGAATTTTCATTACTCCTGTTAAAAACAGAAACTTTGGAAAAACCAAAAGAATTTACAACAGACTTTATTTTCTCAGAATCAGTAGCAACAACAATTTTATCTACTTTAGAATTCTGTAATTCCTGTAGATTCCAAAAAATAAGAGGTCTTCCACAAAATATTTTAATATTTTTTTCAGGAATAGATTTACTACCTCCTCTTGCTGGTATAAAAGCAATTATACTCATTATTGTTTTCTATATTTTAATTTAACTCTTTGCACCTGCTCTATAGCTAAAATATCAGTTTTTTTAAAAGTAAGGGCTTTATGAGTAGCTTTTAGATCCCTAGCTAATTTTCTTAAACCAGTAGGCTCTAAAGATGCAGAATGATCAGTCCCCTTCCAAGTTCTATCCATTGTAAAGTGACGTTCAATCCATGTTGCACCTAAAGTATAAGCTGCAACATCAACTGCTATACCTAAATGATGACCTGAAAAGCCAATTGCTTTTACTCTATTCTCAAATTTTTCTTTAATACGCACTATTTCCAACATACAGATATCTTCAAAGGGAACAGGATATCCAGATGTACAAGAATATAAAACCAATCGTTTACCTTGATTAGTTTCTTCAAAAAGGGAAACAATTTCTTCTTCTTCACTTTTAGTTGTCATACCAAAAGAAATATGAACCTCACCCTCATATTCATCTCTTAGTACTTTTAGCATTTCAAAATGATTATTACATGCTGATGGCACTTTAATTAATTCAGGATTTATAGAAGAAATCTCCTTTGCAGAAGTTGTATCCCAAACAGATGTAGAGTAAATTAATCCTAGATTTTCTGCATAATCTTTTAACTCTTTATGCTGACTTATATCAAATTCTAAAAATTCTCTATGAGCACCATAAGTATCACCATAAGAGTTAATAGGATTAGGGTGAGGAGCATTATATTGCTCTTCAGTTAACAATTCTTTATTTGTTCTTTTTTGAAATTTTGCTACCTCTACACCACTATCAGCTGCAACTTTCAAAAGTTGTTTTGCAATTTCAATTTCTCCTTTGTGATTACACCCAATTTCAGCAATCACCTTTGGTATTTTATACATACTTTTTATCTTTACTTATTTTTACTCTTTGTTATCGTCAAAATATTCTGACCCTTGAGTATACCCATAATTATTTCCATAACCGTAACCATAGCCGTAACCATAACCATAAGCTCCGCTCCCTTCCTTTACGTCATTAAATACAAGGTGTAAATTACCTAACCTATCTTTATTATACATATCATCAACATAAGTTAATAGTCCTTTTTGAGTATAATCTTGTCTAACTACATACAAATTAACATCAGAATACTTCATTAAGGTCAAAGCATCAGCCACTAAACCTAAAGGAGGTGTGTCTAATACTATAATATCATATTGTTTTTTTAACTCAGATAACATTTGTTTGAATTTTTCAGTTAGAAGAGCATCTGAAGGATTAGATGGAATAGGTCCTGAAACCAATACATCTAAATTTTCAATCTCTGATTTTAGTATAACTTCAGACAAAGTTTTATCACCTAAAACATGATTTGAAATACCTAGATTATTTTCTAAACTAAAATCAGCATATATTTTAGGTCTTCTTAAATCAGCTCCAATTACAAGAGTTTTCTTTCCTGATTTAGCAAACACAATTGCCAAGTTTTCTGCAATATAAGTTTTACCCTCCCCACTTATAGAGGATGTTACTAAATAAACTTTTTTATCTGCTTGTAGATTAAAGTTTAGATTAGACCTTAAGGCTCTAAACCCCTCAAAAACAGCAGATTTAGGGCTTTGCTCGGAAAGTAAATTATGTCCACTATAATTTCTTCCAATCATCCCCAATAATGGTATAGAAGTTGCTTTTTCTAAATCAACTCTAGTAATTATTTTATCATTTACTAATTCTTTTAATAAAATAATCAATAATGGAAGAATACAACCCAAAAGAAATGCTATAATATAATTTTTTGATTTATCTGGGCTGACTGGTGATTGTGAAAAATACATTGCCGGTTCCAACACCTTACTATCAGACACATTAGAGGAAGAAGTAATTTTTGCTTCAGCACGTTTTTTTAGCAGAAAAATGTAAATATTTTCAGAAATAGACTGTAAGCGCTCAATACTCAACAATTCTCTTTCAACCTCAGGAATGTCATTTAAAGAATTTTCCAGCTTTTTTATTCTTTGCTTAAAATCCTTAATACTTAATTTATTAGCTGATTTATTACTATTAACAGATTCCTTTAAATTTAATAACAATTGTTTTGTTTGCCGGTTATATTGCAAAATAGCAGGATTATTAACTTGACCACCATCTAGTAAAATATCTTTTTTTATTTGCACCTCAACTAGTTGATTAATTAAAGTGTTTAATGCCGCATCATTTATACCAAAAGATGCTGGTACACTAACTCCTTCAATATCTTTGCCTTTATCAAGATAATTACCTAAATAATTATAATAATTATTTAGACTTTTACTGCTAGCTAACTCTGCTTCAATACTAATAATATTCGTATAGATGCTTTGTGCTTTTAAACTTAAATCAGTTATTTTATTATTATTTTTATATTCCTGTATTTGCTGCTCAATAAGTGAAAGGGAATCACTCATTTCAAGCAACTGATTATTTATAAAAGTTACTGTATTTTTTGAAGCTATATTTTTCTCGCTAATCTCATTATTGATATAGTTTTCAGTTAACTTATTTAAGAAACTTACACCTTTTAATTGATCTTCCTCTAGAACAGAAATAGAGATTACAGTAGACTCTCTTTCCTTTTGAGTTACAGATATTTTATCTTGATACTTTTGAGTTAAATTCTTAAGGTCTTTAAATTTAATTACAGTTTCAGGGTATTTTATATCACTTAACTTATAATCAGGATTTATCTTGACTATAATTTTTGTGTCATAAAAATTAATCTCACTACCAAAAGAATAAGTTTTATGCTCACCTCCATCTTCAACAAAAAGAAATTTTTCTTTATTAATATATTCAATAGTAATTGATTTTCCTATTAGGGAAGATATATCATTACATATTAAAACTACAGGAGCTATATAGGTTTCAGAAACTTTAATATTACCAACAATATAATAAGCAATATCAAACCTTAAATCCTCTAAAGTTTCATATACTAATGGAAAAGATTTTAACATTAACTCTTTATTTTCCAAACTCATTTTCTTATTACCGATTGCTTTTTCATACAATAAGTCAGAAGCTGTAGGCATACTATTTTCTTCCTTAACAATTATTGAGGTTTCTACCTTATAAATTTCTTTACTATATCTATTAAAAGCAAAAGCTATAGAAAAAGTAAGTAATAAACTAATTACAAAAAAGAACCAGTTATTAATTATCTTAAAGAAAAACTGCCTAAAATCTATTATTTCGTCAAATTGATTATTCATAGGTTATGCTAATTTTTATTAACTAATAAATATAAAGTTACAGCTGAAATTACCATGGAGACTACATTAGGTAAATTATTAAATGCATAAAACTTTTTATTTAATGGAGGAACATAAATAATATCATGAGACTCTAATATAAAATCTACATCTGCTAATAGGTCTGCATTTGTTAAATCTACATAATACACTCTTACAATATCATGCTCATTTCTAATAATTTTAACCCTTTTTCTGTTACCAAACTGAGTTATGTCATTTGCTAAACTTAATGCATATAGTATATTTACCTCAGGATCAACTAATTTATAAGTTCCAGGACTATTTACCTCGCCCAGAATACTTAACTCAAAATTAATTATATTAAGCTTTACAACTGGTTGCTCAAAATACGAAACTGCAATCTGTTTTATTATATTTTCAAGCTCTCTTAGAGTAAAACCTTCAGCCTTTACAATACCAAAAGATGGCAAATCTAAATTACCATCTTCTTTAATTAAATATCCATATAAATATGGGTTTTGCATCATGAGTTGAGAATTAGATGTATTCTCTTTATTGAAAAAATCATGTTGTTGCTCGGTTACTGTACTAATTTGAACTGAAATCAAATCCCCTACTTGTAATCTGTAGTCTTGATGATTTACTTTAACCTTACTTATCTCCTTTGAGGAACGAACATATTCTAAATTTTTATTTGTAATGCAAGAGGAGGTAAAAAGCAAAGCCAATATAATTAGTATTGCAAATTTTGATTTTACAAGATGTTTTATTTTCATGAAATTATGGTACTTTACTTGATTTATGGACTACAAATATGAGAAAATTATTTCAGATAAGCACAAGAGAAAACAAATTGACTGCCCTTAATACGCTAAAAGCTCCTTTAATTGCAGTTCAAAACGGGATTTAGCTAAAAACTCATCTTCTAATTCATAAGCAAAAGGCACTGGTGTATCTATTGATGCTGAACGCTTTACTGGAGCATCTAAATACTCAAAACATTCATCAGCAATCATTGCAGAAATATCAGCCCCAAAACCACCTAACATACAATCCTCATGCAATACAATTGCTCTTCCAGTTTTCTTTACAGAATCTAAAACCATATTTCTATCCAAAGGAACTAAGGTTCTCAAATCAATTAAATCAGCAGATATATCAGGATTATTTTTTAACACTTCCAAAGCCCAATGCACCCCCATACCATAAGTAATAATACTTACTTGACTTCCTTCTTTTATCAAATTAGCCTTACCAATTTCAGTAGTGAAGTAGTCATTTGAAACATCTCCTGTTAAGCTCCTATAAAGGGCTTTATGCTCAAAATACATTACAGGATTTGGATCATTTATGGCTGCATTCAACAAACCCTTTGCATCCTCTGGAAATGCAGGGTAAACTACTTTTAAACCTGGAGTATGTGTAAACCAAGCCTCATTGGATTGAGAGTGAAAAGGACCAGCACCAACTCCAGCACCAGTAGGCATACGCACTACAACATCTGCTTTTTCGCCCCACCTGTAATGCGTTTTTGCTAAATTATTAATTATCGGATTAAAACCTGAAGTTACAAAATCAGCAAATTGCATTTCCATGACAGCTTTATAACCATTTATTGATAACCCTAAGGCTGCACTAACTATAGCAGATTCACAAATTGGAGTATTACGCACTCTATCTCTACCGAACTCATTCATAAAACCATCTGTGATTTTGAATACACCTCCATAATCAGCAATGTCCTGCCCCATAATTATCAAATTATCATACTTCTGCATTGATTGTTTTAAACCATCAGAAATGGCATCAATTAATCGTTTTTCAGTTTTATCTGAAGAAGGATCAATAATTTCTGGAACATAAGGAGCGTAAATATCGGCCAACTCTTTTTCAGGAGTAGATTCAATTCTAGGCTCACTATCAGCTGTTACCCAAGCTGTATTTATTTCATCTTTTATTTCTTTCTTCAACACATCAATTTCTTCTTGAGAAATTAAATTTTCCTTTATTAAAAAGGACTCATAATTTTCAACAGGATCTTTCTTTGCCCACATTTCCATTAGCTCTTCAGGCACATATTTAGTTCCTGAAGCCTCTTCATGCCCTCTCATTCTAAAACTCATACATTCCAAAATAACAGGCTTAGGATTTTTTTCAATTTGTTCTTTTATATCCTTTACAGCAGCAAATACTTCTAAAATATTATTTCCATCAATTGTATAAGCATCCATTCCGTAACCAATTCCTTTATCTGCAAATTGCTTACACCTAAACTGCTCAGAGCTTGGTGTAGATAAACCATAACCATTATTTTCAATTACAAATATAACTGGCAAATCCCAAACAGCAGCTACATTCAATGCTTCATGAAAATCACCTTCACTTGCCCCTCCATCACCTGTAAAAACAGCAGTTGTTTTTTTATTATCCTTTAATTTATTAGCTAATGCAATCCCATCAGCAACACCTAATTGAGGTCCTAAATGAGAAATCATTCCTACAATATTATATTCTTGAGTTCCAAAATGAAAAGAACGATCACGACCTTTTGTAAAACCATTTTTCTTTCCTTGAAATTGAGAGAACAAACGATTTAATGGCACATTCTTAGTTGTAAAAACACCTAAATTTCTATGCATTGGCAGGATGTATTCATCTTGCTTTAAAGCAGCTGCTACTCCTACTGAAATTGCCTCTTGACCAACACCTGAAAACCACTTTGAAATCTTTCCTTGACGCAAAAGAATCAACATCTTTTCTTCAACTAATCTTGGTGTTATAATTGACTTGTACAAGTTCAATAACTCAACATCTGAAATCCCCTTTCTATTAAATTGCATCTTTGATTTTGTTTGGTGCCAAAACTACTTAATATTTTCTTTACTTTGTTAAAAATTTTAAAGATGAATTGGCAAGAAATATCAGTAGGCATAATATTAGGATTAGCAGTATATTTTCTTTATAAAAAATACACAAAAAAAGAGGATGACTGCAATAACGGAAGCTGTTGTAATAATTAATGAAATTCTTTAATACTTACCTCAAAAGATTACTTTCTCTTTTAGGGATGTATACTGCTAGTAGGATTTATTTTTACATCAATAATAATAGCACAATTGATTTATATGATTTTTTAGAATTTATTGAAGGGTTACGATTTGATATTTCTGCTTTAGTTTACATTAATATTCCTTTGTTTATTTTGTTATTTTTACCTCATAATTTAAGGGGAAATAGATATTATAAAAAACTTACTAATTGGCTTTTTTATTGGGTAAATATTCCATTTTTACTATTGAATAATGTAGATATTGAATATTTCAAATTCACACAAAAACGTTCAACCAGTGATTTTTTCCAACTTTTGCAATTAGGAAGTGATGCCAAAAATATCATTCCTCAATACCTAAAGGATTATTGGCCAATTACACTATTTTCTATTGTACAAGTTTATTTACTCCTTAAAATAAAACAAATACCTAATTACAGATTCACATTAGATTTAAAAGGAATAAGTAAACAACTTGTAATTTTAATTTTAGCTTCAGGTATTTTTATTATCTCTGCAAGAGGTGGCTTACAATTAAAACCCATAAATACCATCAATGCAGGAGAATTAACAGGAAGCCAGAATACAAGTTTAATTTTGAATACTCCTTTTTGCATCTTACATTCTTTGGAAAACAAACCATTAGAAACCTATAATTATTTTACACAAGAAGATTTATCAAACATCTATTCCCCCATTCATACACCAACAGCACAAAATATAAACAAACAAAATATTGTAATTCTTATCATGGAAAGTTATTCCAAAGAATTTGTCGGTTTTTATAATAAAGGGAAAGGCTACACACCTTTTTTAGATAGCCTTATGCAACACGGAATAGTATTTACTAATGCTTTTTCAAATGGATTAAAATCTATAGAAGCATTACCAGCTATAACTGCCTCAATCCCAACCTTAATGAATAATCCCTTTATTACTTCAGAGTATGCTCAAAATAAATTTGAAAGCTTAGCATCACTCCTAAATAATGAAGGTTATAATACCTCATTTTTTCACGGTGGACTAAGAGGAACTATGGGCTTTTACAGTTTTAGCAGGAAAGCAGGTTTTCAAGAGTATCATGGAATGGAGGAATACAATAATGATGCTGATTTTGATGGAAGTTGGGGGATTTTTGACAAGCCTTTTATGCAATATTTTGCTAATGAATTAAATAAAAAAGAAGAGCCTTTCTTCTCTACTTTTTTTTCATTGAGCTCTCACCCTCCTTACATATTACCAAACGATTATAGTCATAAATTTGAGAAAATAGGAATAAGAGAAACAATTGCATATTCGGATTACTCCATGCAACAATTTTTCAAGAGTATTCAAAATGAGAAATGGTTTAAAAACACAATCTTTATCATTACAGCTGACCACACATCAGGAGTAAATTACAACAAATCCTACAAAAATAAAATCGGGAGGTATGCCATTCCTCTTGTTATGTTCAAAGGGGGTAAAAGTCTTATTGGAAAAAACAATACTATTGTTCAACAGATAGATATTATGCCAACTATACTAAATGATATCAATTATTCAAAACCCTATTTAGCATTTGGAAAATCTATGTTTTCAGAAGAAAACTGGGCAGTAAGCAAGCTATACAACAACTATCGCTTTATTACTCATGAAGGTATAATTAATAGTAAACTAGAAAAATATCCTACTTTTACGGATTGGGGGTTAAAAGAGGAATCTAATAAAAGCACCAAAAATATTGAACTATTAAAAGCCATAAAACAGGATTATAATTTCAGAATGAAAACTAATAATTTAATCTATGAAAATTAAGTTTATCATCAACCCTATATCAGGGACAGGAAAGCAAAAAGGAATTGAAGATACGATTGCTTTGCATTTTGATAATTACGATATTGTACGCACCCAAAAAACTGGAGATGCAACTATAATAAGTAAAGTTGCAATTAAAGAAAATTTTGATGCAGTAATAGCAGTGGGCGGTGATGGCACAGTAAACGAATGTGCAAAAGCGCTAATTGGGAGCAATATAGCATTAGGTGTTATTCCTTGTGGTTCAGGTAATGGTTTTGCTTTTCATAACGGAATGAGTTCTAATATTGAGAAAGCAATTATTCAACTTAAAAACGCAAATATTAAAACAATTGATAGCTGTACTGCAAATGGCCTAGCATTTGTAAATGTTTCAGGCATAGGTTTTGATGCTCATATTGCTCACCTGTTTGCCAACTTAACAAATAGAGGTTTTTCAAATTATATAAAACTCATCTATAAAGAGCTGCAATATAAAGCTAAGGACTATACACTAAATTATGATGGAAAGACTGAGCAAGTAAATGCAATACTTATTGCTTTTGCTAATACTGCTCAGTACGGAAATAACTTTCAGATTTCACCCTATGCTAAAACGGATGACGGGCTGATTGATTTTGTGATTGTAAAGGATTTTCCTAGATGGAAGGTTCCTGGCTTTTTACTTAAGGTTGCAAAAGGAAAAGCCCATCTTTCAAAGTTTGTTCGTATTATCCAAACGGATAAAATGATAATTACCAGTAATGAAAAAATAATCCATTTGGATGGAGAACCAACAGCAACTACTACAACTTTGGAAATAAAAACAGTACCCAAATCCTTAAAAATACTAATACCCAATGGGAAAGAATAAAAAAAATAAAAAAGGAGTTATGTACTCTACCAATCCTGATTTTGAGTTTGAATACGAAAATGAAGAAGTGGAAACCTTAGCTAACAATGCCCAACACCTAAAAGTGTGTATTGACAAACACAGAGCTGGGAAAATTGCAGTGATTATAAAAGGTTTTGTAGGAACTGCTGAAGATTTGAAATCCTTAGGAAAGATGCTAAAAGCAAAATGTGGTGTAGGTGGTACTGCTAAAAATGGAGAGATTATTATACAAGGAGATGTAAGGGATAAGGTAATGGATATCCTAGAAAAAGAAGGCTATAATTATAAACGAGTTGGGGGATAATGAAAAAGTGCCCAGAGCGGGGGTCGAACCCGCACGTCCTTAGGACACATGACCCTCAATCATGCCTGTCTACCAATTTCAGCACCTGGGCAGGTGTTATGCAATAATACATAAAAAAAGAATCCCACTATTACTAGCGGGATTTTTTTTAGATTTGGTGACCTGGCTGGGGCTCGAACCCAGGACCCCCTCATTAAAAGTGAGGTGCTCTACCAACTGAGCTACCAGGTCGGTCAAAATCGGCTGCAAATATATTACTTTTCTTTAATCAGAAACAATTTTGTAAAATAAATTTAATAAAATTATCTATGTGAATTATTGAGTTAAAATCATAATAAAATTTGTTTATTTGAATACTAACAATGCAGCTTATTTATGGTCTATCTTATTGGTTATATGGGAGTAGGAAAAACAACACTTGCAAAGCTTTTAGCTGAGCAATTGCACCTCCCTTTTTATGATACCGATAAAGAGATTGAAAAAAAAGAAAAAAGAAGTGTTTCTGAAGTATTCAAAAAAGATGGCGAATTACATTTCAGAATGTTGGAAACTGAGCTTTTAATTCAATTAAATACTAAAGCAATTATTGCTTGTGGTGGAGGCACTCCTATTCACAATAACAATATAGATATAATTAATACTAAAGGAATAAGCATCTACCTAAAAGCATCAGCCAATTGTTTAGCTACTCGACTAAAAAAAGAAACACAAAGCCGCCCTTTAATTGCTAATATTCCTAAAAATGAGTTAGAACCTTATATAAAAAAAGAACTTCAAAATAGAAGCTCTTTTTATGCCTTAGCTCATCATACTATACTAGTAGATGATAAAAGTATAGATAAAATATTAGGAGAGATACACACCCTTATCAGCACCCTTTAATTTTACATTAATATATTCTTGCAAGGTAGTTGCTAAGGAAAGCCCTACATAATCCGCCTTAATAGGATAACGGTTATGATTACGATCCACCAACACCATAATAGCCAATTTTACCAATGGTGTTGTTAAAAAATGTTTTGCTGCATACATCAGGGTTTTTCCTGAATTTAATACATCATCCACAAGTATTACCACTTTATCAGTATATTCTTTTTCAACCAAATTTAACACAACTTTTTTGTCATAAGGATTATCCTTATCTAGTTCAAGATGTGCAATTTTAGTTTTTATCTTAGATATTTGCTGAATAAGTGAAGCCAATTCTTTTGCAAGAATTAAGCCTCTTTCAGAAATTCCTACTACAATAATCTCTTTTTCAGATGAATTTTTCTCATAAACCTGCCAAGCCAATCGCTTTAACTTTTGATTTATTTCCTTAATATCTAATATTTTTGTTTTTTTAGTCATTAATAAGATATACCTTCAAAAACACCTTCAGTAACTGTAACACTTTCGAAAGTTTGTAAGTTATTGCACTTAAAATTAAATACCCCTGAAAGTTCACTTCCAATTTCAGAAAAAGTAATATTTCCACTTTGAGTATTCGACATAAAAACTGAACTCATAGTAACATAGGCTTTGTCTGTTAAATTATTTAAAGAAATTTCATCTCCTTCATCTCTATTAGAAAAATTATAAATAATAATCCTAATCGTATTATCACCATCCTCAGCATCAATTGTCAGTACATTTGTTGATGGCTCTATACTAGCTACAGGATTACTATCTGTAAAATCTTCACCATCTAACTTGCAAGAAAAAGCATAAGTAATTGGATTTGTATTCCCTGAATTTACTGGTTCTTCTTCTTTTTCGCAACCAGAAAAAATTATAGCAATTGCTAAAAAAGTAAATAGTAGTTTTTTCATTGTATATTTTTTTGAAAATTAAGATGCGAATATAATAATTAATTAAGTAATACACTTTCTTTTATAGCTTGATACAAGAAGTGGCTATCATATATTACAATCTGACTAAATCTTAATAGACACTTCCTTACCAATCAGCTAATTATTTCTCTATAAAAAATATTTTCTGAATAAATAATTTCAGAAATTAATCGCATTTTACTATCTTTATAAAATAATAAACAAAAGTATTAACTAGATTAAAATCATATTTATATTTTTGCCTAAATAAAAATATACTATCATGAAAAAAACTTTACTTATTCTACCAATAGCTCTAGCTACAGCTATTTTCTTTTACCCAACCATTTCTACTTCAAATGCTGGCGGATCTCCAGGAGGAAAAACAGACTCACCAAATGATGGTGCAAGTTGTACTGGTTGTCATTATGCAGGAGCAGAAACAGGAGCAACAATAACAACAAATATTCCAGCAAACGGATATATACCAAATCAAGTATATACAATTACTGCAAATATTAATCAATCAGGAATAAATAAATTTGGTTTTGAATTAACAGCTGAAAAAAATGCTGGAAATGCAAAAACAGGTAGCTTTTTAGTTACTAATAGTACAGAAATGCAGTTTACCAATAACAATACAGCAATAACACATAAACCTGGAGGAACATCTGGAAATAGTTCTAGAACTTGGACAATGGACTGGGAAGCTCCAAATACAGGAACTGGAGATGTCACCTTTTATGGAGCATTTATTGCCGCTAATGGAAATGGAAACAACATGGGAGACACTTATCACTCAACTAATTTAACTATTAGTGAAGCTATAGTTAATTCAGTAAGCGATTTATCTGCACAGAATGACTTTACATTTAATACCATCAATAAAAAAATTAAAACTATTAACACTGTTTCAGTATATGATGTTAGCGGAAGATTAGTACTTTCTACTAATGAAAAATTAACATCAATTTCTCACTTAAATAAAGGGATTTACATTCTTAAATCAGAGAGTAAAACTCAAAAAATTAAATTGAATTAATTTTCAATAATTTCAAATTCGGTTCTTCTGTTTGCTGCCCTACCTTCAGCAGTTTCATTAGAATCAACAGGCTTAGATTGTCCGTAACCTTTTGCGGACAATCTTTTTTTATCTACCCCCTTTCCTACTAGATAAGTTACCACTGCATCCGCCCGCCTTTGCGAAAGTAATTCATTAAAGGATTCTGCACCAATATTATCGGTATGCCCAGAAATCTCAATCTTTAAAGTAGGCACATCAGATAAGAGCGAAACTAAACGCTCTAATTCTGCATAGGAATCATCCTTCACCTCCCATTTTCCTGTGTTAAAGAACACATTTCTAAGAGCAATGTTGCTTCCTACCTTAATATTTTTCAGCTCAATATCTTTATTTACACTATTAAAGCCATCTCCTTTGGGTAAATCAAAATTTTCTGAATGAAATAAATACCCATCAGCAGCCACAGAAATTCCATAATTAGCTCCAGCAGGAAGCGATAATAAAAACTTTCCTGTAGCACTATTGGAATGAAATGAAGTAAAAATCTTTCCTGTTTCATTCAGCACAATTTCTATTGCTGCATCAATAGGTTTCTTGGTAATTGCGTCAATTACTTTACCTTTAAAAACCGTTAATGATTTTTCTTCAACCACAATAGGTTTCGCAATCGTATTATCACTTACTGGCTTTGCAATACTAGCAATTAACTGATCTTGAACATCAGTACTCATAGGCTTATCTGCACCCCAATAGGTTACTTTATAAATATCCAAACCTCCCTTTCCTCCGGCTCTATTTGAAGCAATATAAGCATACCTCCCACTTGCAGTAGCACTATAAAACAAATCATCATAAGGAGTATTGATAGGATAACCCAAATTAATTGGCTCTCCCCAATGCCCCAAATCATCAACATAGGAAACAAAAATATCATAACCACCAAGTGTATTATGTCCTTGAGATGAAAAATACATAGTTTTTCCATCAGGATGAATATAAACCGACCCTTCCTGAAATTTAGTATTCACCTCATGACCTGCACTTTGCCCTTTTCCCCAAAGATTACGCTCCCTGTTCATTACTCCAGAAAAATAGATATTTTTATTACCACTGTAACCCCCATCTGTAATGTAATACACCTTCACATCTGGCGGATCAAAAGAGGCAAAAGTTTCATTTCCATCCGTATTCCCTCCCCTTAGCTTCTCCCCCATTTTTCTTAAAGGAACACCCCACTTCAATCCATTTAATTTAGATTCAAAAACATCAGCATTACCATCCTCCTGCTTAAAGATAAGTAACCTTTGCCCATCATATGAAAGTCCTCCTGAAACATCATCATTTTTCGTATTTAACTCAGAAACAGGCAATACATTAGAAAACTTACGAGCATTTAAATTAGAATAATAAATATCCTGATCATACACACCAAATTCATTAGGCTGATTCTCATTAGGCTGATTTGAGGTAAAAATCAATAATTCTCCATCTGCACTTAAACAGGGGCTCCACTCATCAAATTTAGTATTTATTGGCAAATTATCAACCCAGATTCTATGCTCAGCAGCTAAAACCTCATTCGCACCTTGGCATTCCTTAATATACTTTTTAGTAAATACTTCATAAAGCGCATACACCTTATTTTTAGCAGTATCCTTAAACTGTTCAAACTGTTCAACTGCACGAGTATAATCTCCATTTAACTGCAGAGCCATAGCATAGTAAAATAAAAATTCAGCAGGTAAATTAGTACTCAATTCCTTTGCTTTTACTAGATAAGAATTTGCATTTTCTTTTTGATTAGTAAACAGCAAACTACTTCCTATTTTATAATTCAGCTCAGCATTATTTGGATTAAAAGCTTGTGCTTTATTATAGTGAAAAATTGCTTGACTAAAAACAATATTTGCGTCTTGCATAAGCAATATTTTTTCAATTCCCTGTTCA
>Ga0209374_1002119_pt1 | contig 17677 bp, 8 predicted proteins | sample SaaInlLV_DNA_10m_FD_184683 | JGI IMG/M metagenome (GOLD analysis project Ga0209374, IMG submission 184683) | Marine microbial communities from expanding oxygen minimum zones in the Saanich Inlet - SI075_LV_DNA_10m (SPAdes) (version 2) | ecosystem: Environmental > Aquatic > Marine > Unclassified ... | reverse complement strand
ATCACCCATTCCAAGTAATCTGGAGATGAATCTATCCGACTCGAATTTTTCTAGATCACTAACCTTTTCTCCAACACCGATGTGAACAATAGGTGCACCTGTGGCTGCAACAGCTGATAGGGCACCACCACCTCGAGCAGTACCGTCAAGTTTGGTTACTACAATTCCAGTCACACCGGCCAAAGTATGGAATGATGCTGCGACTGGACCTGCTGCTTGTCCAACTTGTGCGTCGATAACAAGCCATCTTTCTGTAGCCCTAGTTAAAGAAGAAATATGCTCTAATTCTTCTACTAGTTCTTCATCTAACTGATGTCGACCAGCAGTATCGACAATGACCATATCAGCGGATGCACATTCTTTTAGTCCATTTCTAACAATAGATGCTGCATCTTTATTTTCAGGTTCACCATAGACCACTACCGAAGAATCCTCTAGTAATTGTGAAAGTTGAGCATAAGCACCTGGACGGTGTACGTCTGCTTCAATAACTGCAACTCTCAAGCCGTGTTTCCTTCGATACCACTCTGCTAACTTAGCAGTAGTTGTTGTTTTACCTTGACCATATAAACCGACTAGAAGAAGAGTTGAGCCTCTTGGCTGGAATTCATGAGATGGCCCTAAAATTCTTACCAGTTCTGTGTAAAGAATATTCATTGCATGAGTTTGGAGATTCAAACCCGGCCTAGGTTCTTCTTCCTTCAAGCGATTTTCCAGTCTTTCAACTATCTCCTTAGTTTGTCGAACGTTGAAATCTGCTTCTTGTAGAGCCCTTCTTAGGCTTCGAGTCATTTCACGTAGTTCTTCCTCGTCTAACTTTCGTCTGTTTTTAAGAAAGCCAAGTGAACGGAATATCCCCTTAGATAAACCTTCGAGTGCCATGTTAACCCGTCACCGTTTTACTCTTTGAACCCATTCATCAAATAATCATTCGAGAGGAATATCTAGCCTAAGTACGTCACCTTCTAATTTAGCATCTACTTGGCTTGCTTTTACTGGAACACTGGTCTTAATTTCCTTTTCTCTTCCATTGAGTCCTATGTATAAAATTCCATCATTACTTCTAAGTGATAACTCATCTCTCTTGATACCTGGGAAATGAAGATATATCCTCTCAATACCTTCGTGTAGCTCTTTTACCATACCGCGATGAATATCATGTTTCAATAATTTACCGATACTATGAGGGCCAAGGGAATCATCTATTTTTGTCGGCACTCCATACAAAGTTTGACCTACATTCCGAAGATTCTCAACTCCGATTACTTCTTGGTCGAGTAATTCCAAAGATGCCACTTCAACCGAATCTAGTTTTTCCTCTAGCTCAGATATTCTTACTAGTTCTGCATCTCTCCGTTTGGCTAGGAACGGATGGTCGAACTCAGGAGTCAACCTGTTGACTAAACAACTATGAACAGGAAGATTGAACTCTACTAGTGATTTATGAGCACGAAGGGTTTCGTTTACCCCCATTCTTTCGGGTATTGTGACCAATGTAAAAGAGGTTAATTGCTCATCGCTCAGAACTCTGCGAACATGCAAAACTCTACGCCTAAACTTCTCTAACTCCTCTTTCATTTCATTACTTTCCTTACTACCAAAAAGCATTGAGCGAATTCCTCCGGAAATTCTCATCATACGAATCAATCTTCCAGACCACGCTTCGATAATCTCTGGCAATGATAAAAATCGCAGAGTGTGTCCTGTTGGAGCTGTGTCAAATACAATTACATCCCAATTAGGGTCTTCTACATGTCTTAGAAGTTCATCAAAAGCAAGTGCTTCGTCTAATCCTGGTAGAATCATTTCTGAAGTTTGAATTTCTGATTTCATGTCTTCAATTTCCTCTTTTGCGTTGGAATCAAGCATCATACTTAGACCTCCGAGACCGCCCATACCACCTTTGCTGTTCATGCCATCAACCATCTTACCTAACTTTGGTAAAAGATTGGAGATCTTAGATTCAGGGTCCATCTCTAGTCCATAAAGCCCTTCAACACCTTCGATCGGTGTAGGCTCTGTGCCTATATCGACTCCTAAGGAATCTGATGTAGAGTGAGCAGGATCACTAGAAACTATGAGAACTCTCAAGCCAGAGTCTGCCAACCAAACTGCGGTCGCTGCAGAGGTTGTAGTCTTACCAACTCCCCCCTTACCTCCAAACAATAGTAGCCTTGCCATGACACGGCCTAACATTGAAGGTCTTTGAATCCAACGCAAATGATAAATTCTTACATTGCCTTGATGAAGTAAAACCATTAGGGCCAATTATGGCTTCGACTTTTCTGTTGTTCCAATTGGCAAGCATTGCTGCATTGATTGGAATGACATTCGGTTGGAAAGGTGTAATGACAAAATATTCAGGATTCTATGACCTTCCAACTGCTTGGAGTAATGTTTTCTGGGGATTACTTCTAGGCGGCGTCTACGGTAGATTAGCACATGACGCTGTAATTATCCCGTATCTGTCCATGTTCCTTGATGATAGTCAAGAAGTGGTGAACCCACTCAATATAATCATTATTTGCGTGTTAGCATCTGTTGCAGCACATCTTCTTTTGAGAAGAAATCGAGTAAGAAAAGGTAGTTCTCAAACAACCAGTGGTTGGGCATTGGGCCTTGCTACCGGGGGAATGATTTCTATGATAATGATCTATAAAACAATAGAAGTTAGAGAATTATTCGGATTTAATTACTTAGAATTAGGCATTACAATAGCAGGAATTGCAATTTTAAGCCCAAGGTGTGAAGCCCTGATCACGAGTTATCACGGTCATTTGATGCTAAGAGGCAAAAGATGGGGAGCAGTACTACGCTCTTCTGTCTGGAGGTGTGGCTATATGATTATGTTCCCATTTGCCATGATAAACCCCATTGCTTGGATATTCATATTACCCATGACACTGATTTTTACTAGAAATTCCAATATTTGGATTTGGGAGTCAATACCCAGTGAAGGTAAGAAGCGGTTACGTAAAATATGGGCTCGACAAGCAAGAATGGAAAAAAATAGCACTGACCAATCTAACAATTCACCTCAAATTGATGACTCGTCTGAGTAAGTAGTTTTTTACTTAGCGCACTGAGCACCCGCTCGGTAATTTTCTACTGACTTAACAAATAAAGGGTTTGATGGCTTTCCGCAGGTAATCGTTATACAATGCCGTCGAGGACGGTGTAATATGGGCAACTGCCCTTATTGCCGAAGCGTCACCCTCCCGGGTGATACAATTTGCTATTCCTGTGGGAGGGTGTTAGCCAACATTAAATCTCCCAACTTTGCAGCAGAGCAACAATTCAACAAAGGAACTATTGAATCAACATACATGAAAACTAAGAAACCAACCAAATCTGGTATGGTAATGACTCACAAAGGTAAGAGAAGAAATATCATGAAAAGGCGAAAAAATAGATTTCGTAGTGTAGTAATGCTGAGTCTAGTTGCCTTCATCATGCTCTCACCACAAGCTAGAGAGCATATTTTTGAGAAGTGGGCTGGTGTAGAAGAATACATTCAGTTAGCAGCAGCACCTTACCATCTTTACCCTATTGAAACAACATATACCATGGGTAAAACAATCGACTTTTACAACGCTGCTGGCAATAGTTATGCTTATGAAAGTTTAGCAATACCAACTAATATTTCGTCACTGCGTGATTCGAACTCAACTTTCGTTTATACCGATGGAGTGACTCCAAATGATTCCCCTGAAGCAATACAAAAAATAAACTCAATAAAATTGATTATAAATGATGCCGAAATGATTAATGTACCCCTCGATGGGATCCCTGAAAAACCATTTGCTGAAAAAATAATCACCAGTAATGGCCATAGTATTTGGTGGCCAGGAGTAGGCCCTAGCAACAATGATTGTAAAATCGGAAATTGTGTAAGATTTAATCTGAGTCTAGGGCCTGGTGAATCTGCGAGAATCACATTTGCTGTAAATTTGACTAGTACTTCTTATTCTTGGTGGGATTGGCCTTCAACAAGGAGTGATTCGAGAGTTGCTGGATTCAGTGATGGTATTAGTTTGGACAGAAGTGGAACATTCGATGATATTAGTGAAAGAGGCGGAGGTTCCAAACTACTTCAATTCGGTTCTAAACAATGGTACAACCGTGGAACTTTAATTGATGAAAACGGACCATATCAGGATTATGCTATCGATGCAATTCAATTTGATATTGTAGAAGATACTGCTGATATAATTTCAGCATCTATTCCAGAAGGACGCTCAAATAATGCTTATGCATTTGCTAGAGCGGCTTTTGACTATTTACACAAGAATGTTGCATACGATAAGAATGCCCCATTAACTTCTCGAAGTGGTCCCGCTTGTCTTGCTGCCAGTATCGGAGATTGTGATGACCAAACAAATGCTTACTTTTCGCTACTTAGAACCAAAGGAATTCCCGGATGGTATGTATTTGGAGCATTGACAGACTCCTTATTCCAAGAATGGGAAGGCCATGCTTGGGGCTACATCTTACTTCCAATGAGCGATAGTTGGTGCAATAGTCGAAATATTGATTTAGATTCATGCTTCGTCGAGGGTTCTGTGGATGTTGTCAACAATAAGTGGCTACTTCATACACCTACTGCATACATAGATTGGATAGAAGATCCTGACCCTTCTGGAAACCTAGTAAAATCATACTACCAACCAGGAAATAGATGTTGTGACGTAGAACGAACTAGAAGCTTTTCTACATTAGAACTTCTTGACAGCACAGGTGGAACATTCCAAGTCAAGAAATTGGCTGAAAATTTGAGGTGATATTATGCGAATAATTATTGGTGGCGCAGGCAGAGTGGGTACTGAACTTGCTCGAGCATTAAGAGCAGAAGAAATGGATGTTGTTTTGGTTGATTATGATTCGAGAGCAGTCAAAAACGCTCAAAACTTGGATGTTTTAGTGATTCATGGTGACCTGACTACTCGCCAAAAACTCAATGAGGCTGGAATTGGAGAGGCAGAGGTATTTGTTGCTGCGACAAATTCTGATGAAAGAAATCTAATCGCTTGTGCATTAGCAGAACACGCACATTTTGAGATTGGTGGAAAAAAGGCTAAACCTCTTCTTTCTATTTGCCGTGTTCGAGATATGAATTTCATAGACGAACAAAAAAGAGGGCATCTGACCAAATGGGCTAAGGTAAACCATGCAGTTAATCCTCTAGAAGGCGCAATTAGAAGATTACACACCGGACTGAGATCTTCGTCAATAGAAGAAGTAATACCTTTTGGTCATGATGCATTTATCATTGAATTTGATATTACTAAAAATGCTGAACACTTAGTTTTCAAGACGTTATCAGAGGCAAGTAAGACTATTGACGGAGGAATACCTTTGATTGTAGGTGTTAAGCGAGAAGGTGAGAAAAGTATTGTCCCTGATGGTGACTTCATGTTGATGCCCAATGATGTTATTGCTGTTGCTACAACAGGATTGAGTAGTTTCAATCGAATTCTCAACATCTTTGGCCATGAGGCTACCGATTTCCCAATGAATCCAAAAGTAGCGATTATTGGTGCTAATAAAATTGGGCAATTAATTGCCGAAAACTGGTTGATGAATGGAGCACATGTGACGGTTATCGAGAGAGATTTACAAGTAGCAAACAACCTTTCTGGCTCATCAATTGGCTCTCACCCAAATCTTGAGATTATCCACGGTGACCATCTTGACAGGGATATTTTAACAGAGGTTGGTATTCCTGATAATCATATTGCAATTGCGGCATTAGAATCAGATCATGATAGTATTGCTGCAGCATTACTGGCAAGTGACATGGGAGTTCAAAGAACTGGCTTACTACTATATGATGCTGATTTAGTAAAAGTAACTCAGAGAATGGGAATTACCTTCGCTGTGGACAGGAAAAGGGTCGCTGTCGATAATATACTTGCACATATACATACCAAAGCGGCTGGTGCATATGCGGTTCTCTCTAATGTCCCAAATATTGTTGGAATAAGTATGAGAATAGACGAATCACACAAATTTGCCAATAAGAGAATTTCCGATTCGGGATTCCCTGATTGGATGCGAATTGCGTTTATTCAGAGAGAAACCGCTGAAGGTGGGTGGGAAACACTACGACCATCTCCGGATAAAACAATATTAGCCAATGATAGACTGATAATTTTCTGTAGCCCAGATCGTGTTTCTGATTTGGAGCGAAGATTCAAGGTGTGAGCATGCGAAAAGATGTTTTGTTTTTGATATTAGGGTGGACACTGATCGCCCTAACTATCCCACTTTTCATCTGTGGTCTTGCCACTGCTTGGCTTGATAATATTGAATTAGCCCTTTACTCATTTGCATTACCATGTGTAATTTCACCAGCGCTTGGAATTATACTCCTAAGTTTCACACGCACAAATACAAGCGAACGACTTAGAGATAAGGAGGCATTCGCCGCAGTCGGTCTGGTTTGGCCTATTGCTGTGTTCATAGGGGCACTGCCATTTTGGTTTGGAGGTATGTTCAACGGTCCTTTCACCGATGGAGTCGGTTTGATGGATATTGCAAGAGGTGGAATAAACTCATGGTTTGAATCAATGTCTGGTTTTACCACAACTGGAGCAACTGTAATATCACATGAAATGAGTCCAAACTGTATCCCAGGAGTAACAGAAGATTGTATCAATTCTCAAGCGAAAGGATTACTTCTTTGGAGATCTCTAACACAGTGGTTTGGTGGAATGGGAATAATTATGCTTGGAATGATGATTCTTTCTCGAGTAATTGGTGGAGGAATGGCCCTTGCTAGAGCAGAACTAACCGGTCCTTCTCTCTCCAGACTTAGACCAAAACTAAGACAAACAGCACTTGCATTGTGGGGCCTGTACATAGTTTTGACATTGGTCGAATTTGTATTGCTTTCAACCATCGGAGACATGAGTATATTTGATGCTTTTAATCATGCTTTGACGACTTTACCGACTGGTGGCTTCTCAACTCACGATGCTAGTGTAGGATATTTTGACTCAGTAGCTGTTGAACTAATTATTATAATTTTCATGTTCTTAGCAGGTGTAAATTTTACGCTACTTTGGATGGTTCGAGATGGACAAGGACTCAAACCAATGTTGAAGGATGAAGAATTCAGGAGTTATTTTGCTTACATTCTTATTGCTCTATTTGCAATTGTGGTGTCACTTGTAGTAACGGGCCAATACAAGGTTGGTAGTGCTTTAAGAAATGGTCTTTTCCAAGTGGTCTCAATTGCTACATCAACAGGTTTTGGAACTGAAGACTACATGCCTTGGCCTGTTGCAACTCATATCATTTTATTCATACTGATGGTAATTGGAGCCTGTGCTGGTTCAACTGGAGGAGGAATTAAATTGCTAAGAATAAATCTAGCATTCAAGGTTGCCATGAGAGAACTTGTCAGAATTGCCAAACCAAGAAAGATCGAGAGAATACGTATGAACGGTGAAGTGGTTGAAAGAAATCAAATTGGACTTATTGTAGGAATGCTATTTGTATGGGTAGGTCTATTTGGAATATCTAGTATTTTGTTGGCCATATTTTTACCCGACGCATCGTTTGAGAGTATCACGACTTTGGTTGCATCATCATTGGGTAACACAGGTCCTGCTATGGGTGAGTTCGGCCCATCTAATACATGGGCAGAAATGAATTTTGGTGGACTTTTACTGACATCTATCTTAATGTGGTTTGGAAGACTTGAACTACTAACTGCTGTAATATTGTTGCATCCAAGTACTTGGGCTAAAGAAGACAAAGAACAGGCAGATAGAACCGCTGTAGCTCTTTTCAAGAGATTATTACCCTCGAAAAATGATAAAAAGAAATCTTAGAAAAGTTTCATTTGTCCTGGAGGATTTGAATCATCGTCTTTAGTATCCGATTCTATTATCTCATCTGGCTCTGAAATTTCTACTTCGATATTTTCCTCTTCAATGATTAGAGAAAGTTTTGATTTTTCTTCATTATATTGTGCGACTATATCCTTAGTAGAGCGTCTACTAAGTGCTAACCCTGCCAGTGTGGCATGCTCCTCACCGGACAGATTATAACTCATGGAAATTGAGAAATCATTTGGATCACCGACAACGGAATTTGGAGATAATAATGATGTTAGAATTGGTAACATTTCATCACGAACAGTTGATTTACTAATCCCAGAACCCTTAGCTAATTGCTCTATTATTGATGGACGGACATTCGATGTATTTCTACGTAGAAAATTCGGATATGAAGGATAGATTCTTTCCGTAAAAGGATTCTTGTTTACCACCGATGCTGCCAGTCCTGATAACTGACCACTCCAGTACCAAGACCTATGTGCTGTATTGTCATATTGGGCAGAGAGCATCTTTGAAGATATACTCAAGGCTTGATTACCTCTACGTAGAATACTTTTATCGGAAATCAATGAAGGATTATTCCAATGAATCCAATTTAGCAATTCACTTGGTGATTTGTCGATAGTCCTACCTGCAAGAACTGCTTCAGAAGCAGTATAACATCGATACAGTTTATCTAATCCTGGAAATACTTCTACGGATATATCACGCTCTCCTGACTCGATGAAAAGATTTACCAATTCTGTTGTCAAAGTACCATCGATTGAAGCAGAAATGACTTGTAAATCGCGAACAAGGGCTCGAAGGTCACCTGGGTTTCTTTCAACTAATTTTTCGATTGCTTGAGCTTCAAATTCAATATTTTCAGATTTTAGAACACGCCTAGCTATCCTTCTTAGAGCATCATCATTAGCCCTTTCAAAATTTAATGTAATCATGTGTTTTTGGAATCTATCTCGTGTCGAACGCCATGATGCACCTTTGCCCCAAAGTCCCATTACCTCATTACAGGCTAAAATAACTGGTTGCTTAGTCTCGTTTAGGAGTCTAAGTAATTCTGCTTTACCACCAGAATCACCTGAAAATGTTACTGGATTACCGCCTACTTCTTCACCCATCATTGCCTTGTTCAATTTATCTTGATTCACTTTCTTCAAACCACCAGACAGGTGGTCTACTTCGTCAAGCAGAATAAGTGTCCTCTGCTGCTTATCATTTGGATTATGAAATAATGAGCGATGGGTAGCACCTTGGGTTGCCGCTTTGCGAATTGCTGCTGCATTTCTAGCATCTGATGCATTCAGTTCTATTACACTCCAGCCCATATCTTGAGCGATTGCTCTGGCGACTGTTGTTTTCCCAACACCGGGTGGACCAACTAGCAGTATCGCCTTCTTCTTCGGCATGCCATCGTGCCACTGGTTGAGCCAATCACGGATTTTTCTCCTCTGGGCTTCATTGCCTTCAAGGTGGCTTTCAGATTTAGGCCGATATCTCTCGGTCCAATCACTTATGATAGCCATACATTTACCAGAGTCCGAAGGTTCTTGAACATTAACTTTAATTTCGAATGTTAGAAACTATTTTTCGACTAGTAAAGTGTTTCAATATCAACTCTCTTTTGTTCGCCAGAATCCCTATTTCTTAGCGTCACTGTATTATCTTCTAGTGTTTGGTGGTCTACTGTGATACAAACAGGCACCCCGACCTCATCGGCTCTAGCATATCTTCGACCAATTGAGCCACTTGAATCATAAAGTGAAATAACTCCAGATTTTGAGCATATCTTTTTGTTTAACTCTCTAGCGATTTCTCCCATCCCATCTTTCTCAAATAATGGAAATACACAATAATCCACAGATGTAATATTCTCACTTAGTCTTAGAACTGTGTACCTGTCATCACCTTTTTCAATTTCATCATAAGCGTGGTCTAATACATGCCAAATAATTCTATCAATACCAAAAGCAGGTTCAACTACATGCGGGATAAACCATTCACCGGTAACAACCTCAGTTTTCTGATTCCTCTTTACATGTTCGGGATTAACTGTTACAACATCTCCTGAATCTAATGATATTTTACATGGAAATTCTGTTTCGAGTGGCAGGCTCTCGATAGCAACTTTGACTGCTCCAGCCAAAGCTCTAAACGCTGGACCTGCAACTGAGCCTTCAATAGTCCAACCATCGATCTCAATCGTTTTAGGTTCCTTGAATTCGCGTCTGGCTCTTAGTGTCTTACCCGTAGCAGTTTCGTGTGCTTGTAAGTCATAGCACCCACGATGTGCGATACCGACACACTCTACCCAACCATACGAACCAAGTATCTCAGCATCCCAACAATCTAGGGCATAGTGTGCCATTTCATCTGATTCATGTTGTCTAAATCTCAACTTATCTGCATCGATACCCACTTTCATCAAGAAATCATAAGTCATACCCATGAAATATCCCACTGTAGAGTGACGAATCAAGCCAGATTCAACAGCATCAGATAATGACTTAGATACTTCTTTACCTCCATCCGGAATAAGACTGAATTTAACGTCATTCCAACTGGAAAAGTCATGATTAATCTCTTCATCAGGGTCAATAAAGTACTCTAACTCTGCCATATTAAATTCACGAAGTCTAATCATTCCTTGCCTTGGAGAGATCTCATTTCGATATCCCTTACCAACCTGAATGGCTCCAAATGGAAGTCTCTCTCTATTATGTCGATATAGCGATTGGAAAGATGTGAACATTCCTTGTGCAGTTTCAGGACGCAGGAAGCCTTGACGACCAGATTTACCAGCACCGATTGTTGTATTAAACATCAGATTTTGTGCCGATATTTGACTCCAATCACAAGAACCACATGCAGGACATTTGGGTTTGGATTCATCAAGTAATTCTTGGAGGTCTGACTTTGATAGAGAATCAGGATTTGAGTGAAAATCTTCCAGTAGGGTGTCTGCTCTACTAGCCTCGCCACATGAATTACAGTCTGTTAAGAAATCTGAAAACTCACCCACGTGACCACTGGCCTCAAGAACTTGATACGGAGTGACAGTTGGGCACGAAATCTCAGTGATATTGCCTAAAGAAGTCCAATGGTCAATCCAAGTTTGATTGACACGATTTCTTATTCTTCCACCGATAGGACCAAAGTCATACAAACCTTTGGAACCACCATGGATTTCAAACGCTGGAAGAATAATTCCACGTCGCTTAAGCATACCCGATAATCGCTCCAAACGACTGTTCTCTACTCCGGACATAGTCACCCTCAAATTGGCGTGAAGTTCCTTGCCTTTGAAATTGACCGTCATTATGTAGTGATATGTGACAATACGCATGGTTAATAACGATTCAGATTTGGCAAATATATTGGGGTCTAATATGTCTGTTGAATTTGATTATGACGTTGTAATCATTGGTGGAGGCCCTGCTGGAAGTACTGTTGCACGATATGTTGCCCAATCCGGAGTAAGCGTAGTAGTAATCGACTCTCGAGAATCTATCGGCTCACCGTTACAATGTGGCGAATTAGTCCCGACAAATGATGAAATGCGTAGATTATGCCCAAATGTCCCAGACATGGATGACCTGTTTAAAACTCCAAAGAGTGCTATTTCAAAACATACTGAGGTGATGAAGATAATCACACCATCCGGAAAGTCATTAGCATTCGATTTTGAGGGGCTAGTCCTAAATCGAGTGGCCCACGATGAAGCCCTTGTGGAATTGGCAAAGAAGGCAGGAGCCGAATACAAGGTTGGTTGTTTTGTAAATAAGATAGAAGGTAATACTGTTTACATACGTAATGGCGAAGAAATCACTGGAAGGGTACTGGTAGGAGCTGGCGGTCATAATGACCCGATTAGGAGAGCCTTTTGGAGTGAAAAATCTACTAACATCCCAGTTAAGTTTTCGCTTAAAGAGGGTAATTATGGAGATGCAGTTGAATTACACTTTGGCTCGATGGCACCCGGAGGCTATGCATGGATGTTTCCAAAATCATCTGGAGCAAATATTGGACTTGGAATCCAAAAGAATTTCTCAAAGGGTAAATCTCTAAACTTATTCGCTGCTGATTTTATAGACAAATATGAAGGAGATTCAACATTCAACGGTGCAGGGTCTTTACCCATGTCAGGCACAATCAAGAAATTTGTTAAAGGAAATTATGTTCTGGTTGGAGATTCTGCTGGCATGGTGCTACCGTCCAACGGGGCAGGCATCACTATAGCAATGATTGGAGGCAGAATTGCTGGCCAGGTAATCTCTGAACACATCAAGAATGGTACTGAACTCATCCAGTATGAAAAAATTTGGAAAAAGCAGATGGGACGTGTCATGTTAAATTCGAAAAGATCATTCAAAATAGGTAGCATCATGTTTAGAATGCCCGATTGGATACTGAATATATTCTTTAACAGACTAACCAAAGCAATTATTTGGCGAGCAGTGACTTGTCGGAGGATGTTTTGGATTATTTGATTTTGAGATACTTCAGTTCTGTTCAATTGACAAAATAGCCATCTGATGCTTTACATAAAGGGGAAGTTTTGAAGTACTCGGTACTCACGATTAGCACCATTGGGATAGTGAGAAAAAATGGTTGAAATAGAGTATTTAGATTCTCCACACTCCACAGAGGAGTTGTTAGAGATTCTATGTCCACCAGTTAGAAACTGGTTTAAGGACTCATTTCCAGATTTCACAAGACCACAAAAATTAGCGATTCCTGCTATTTTAGACCGGAAAAATTTGCTCCTATGTTCTCCGACAGGTTCAGGAAAAACTCTAACGGCTTTCCTCACCATCATAGACAAATTAGTAAGATTAGCATTGGAAAATAAATTGGAGAAAAAAGTTCACTGTGTGTACATATCCCCAATCAAGGCTCTAGCCAATGATATTCAGAGAAATCTTATCGGACCTCTGACAGAGATTTCTGAATCATACTTACCAGACAGAGCACAGGAAATCAAGGTTGGACTTAGAACTGGAGATACAAGTCAATCCGATAGGCAAAAAATGCTTAGAAATCCACCTCATATTCTAATTACTACTCCCGAAAGTTTGGCGATAGCAATTACCTCTCCTAGATTTCAACCAATTGTCAGTCAATTGGAATACATGATTGTGGATGAATTACACTCTCTAGTACCGACAAAAAGAGGAGTCCACCTTGCCCTCACACTATCTTACTTGGACACACTGCTCAAGACACCTGTTCAAAGAATAGGAATCTCTGCAACAATGGAACCCTTGGAAAAGGTTGCTGAATATTTGGTTGCCAGTGATGACCAAGAGAGTCGAAACAGCAGCAGTAGTGTTAGTATCGCGAAAGTTTCAGGTTCTCGAGAATTAGACCTTGATATTTTGATAACTCACAAGAAGTTTAGTGATTTAGCCGTGATGAAAATTTTAGATGCTAACATTGAAGCGATAGCAGACTTGATTTCGGCGCATACAACTACACTAGTTTTTGCTAATACCAGAAAAATGACAGAAACTATTGTTCAACGTCTTCGACCATATTTGGGTGACCTTGTTGCCGGACACCACGGTTCAATGGATAAGAAAATTAGACTCAATGTCGAAAAGAAATTAAAACATGGCCACTTAAGGGCTGTTGTCACATCATCATCTTTAGAAATGGGGATTGACATCGGGTCTGTTGATTTAGTACTACAGGTTGGAAGTCCAGGTGATATTGCAACTGCTCTACAGAGAATTGGCCGTGCAGGTCACCACGTTGGTGGAATTCCAAGGGCAAGATTCCTTCCAACAAGCGTCGATGATTTAATTGAACTTGCTGCGCTTCAATCAGCGATTCAAAAAGGTGATATGGACCGACTTGATTTCCCAGAAAATTGTCTCGATGTAGTCGCCCAATTTATGATTGGACTTGTCATCATTAACGAGATCGATATTGATGAAGCATACGAAGTAATTGTTAACGCTTGGTCATATCGCAACTTCGAGTATGACGATTTCATAGAAGTTCTCGATATGCTAGAGGAAGAACGACGCGTATGGGTTGATTGGGAAGAGAATACCTATGGTAAGAGAGGATATTCAAGAATGATTTACTATACCAATATTGGAACTATCGCACCTGACAACTCATATCTTGTGTTCAATGCAGAAGGTTCGATACTTGGACAACTATCTGGCTCGTTCGTATCCAATCTTCGCAGTGGAGACGTCATATTGCTTGGTGGCTCAACATATAGAGTAACCAATATCCAAGGAACAAGAGTCAATGTAACAGCAGTAACAGGATATCGGCCAACTGTTCCATCTTGGTCAGGTGAGGCTCGTTCTCGTTCTCGAGAATTATCTAATGCATTGTTAGACTTGATTGGACATTGTATTATTTCTCTTAGAAAAGAAGTTGATCCAAGAATTATACTTCGAGATGCATATGGACTCTCAAATGTTGTTGCCAATGCAATTGCTAGACACTTAGAAGAGCACTCTATAGAATCATTCCAAGTTCCTGACCCATCAAGGATGTTAGTTGAGCAGATAATTAGTGGAGGACATCCAACCTACATGATTACCACATGTAGAGGTAGAGGCTTTAACACGGCCCTAGGTTACTTTTTAGCAGGACTTGCAGAAAGTAAGAATATTAGTGTAATAGAAATGTCATTTGATGAAAATGGACTGTTACTCAGAACCTCTAAGGAAATTGAACCTAGAGAGATGTATGATTCTTTTAGAACAAATAACCATATCGAAATTATAGAAAGATACATCATAAGTACACAAATTTTTGCTAAGAGATTCAAAGAAGTTGCAGGTCGTTCTTTGATTATTCCAAAGCGAATAGGTTCTGAAGAAATAAGTCCGCAACAATTCCAACAAAAGGCAGACGCTTTACTAAACAAGCACAGAACAATAGATGACAGCCTGTTGATGCGTGAGGCTAAAAATGAAATCATGTTTGCAGATATCGACATCACTAGTCTGAACCAATTCCTCAACTCGTGCATTGAAGGTGACGCAAGAATTGTTCACCAAAAGATGACCATCCCATCTAGACTTGGAATGTCATTATTCATGTCTGCATTTGAAGATTTGATGTCGATGAAGACACGTGCCTTTTTGGTCAAGGACATCGACCCAACTGTGCTTCAAAGGCTACTTGGGACAAGAAGTCTAGCAACGGAACTTTCCAGTGAGGAATTAAATGAATATTATCTGAACAAAGCACCGATTCCAAAAGACTCAACTGGCCTATTGAAACTGATGTCACAAGGTGGTGGTTTGGACAAATCATTCAACAACCCTCTATACAAAGAAAAACTCCACAATATTGATTTCGATATTTTACGCGGATGGGTCGAAGAATTATGTCAAACAGGAAAGATCGTCAAGATAGATAATTGTGGTTCAAGTGAAATAGATGGCAAATGGTTTACTCCTTACATGGCTGAAATTCACGGAACTCTAGGAAGTTTATCTGTAAACGGGGGCAAGGATGTCAAAGACCTTAGAGAACTAAACATTCAGGGATTAACATTCGATGTATCTTCTGAACACGATGGTACAACTCCTACAAAATGGAATAATATTCAACTTGGAGACCCACATGAGGCAATGCGAGTAAAAATCATTGAAATGTTAGGCAGTGAAGGCCCAAAGACATCTGATGAAATGGAAAAGAGATTGCCTTTCTCCAAGGAACTTGTGGAAAGAATATTGCATGAATTGGAATCGAGAAATGTCGTATCAGTTGGATTCTATAAACAAACTGATGATGCAGAATATATTCTGAAAGTCGATGAACACAGACTAACCGACGGCGATGAAGAAGTAGTTGAATATAGATGGGTTCAAAATATGGTGTTCAAGAAATCATTTGCACAATATGACGATGGTTTTGCAGCATTTGACTCTCACGTGATTTTCCAAAAGCAACAAGAACTGCTGTACCGTGTTGAAGAATTTAGATTCAAGGACTGGAAAGACTTACAACTAGATTCTGATGTAATTATGGGAAGATTACTTCACAATAGAATCGGATATACTACTAAGAAGAATATTCCAATGTTACTAGGATTGAAACCAGAACCATGGGTTGGTCCTATGGAAGAAGAAATATTGGCTAAAATTCCGCCAGGGATTAATGTTACACGACAAGAAATAATGCAAGACTTCCCGAAGGGTGAAGAGCATAAATCACTTCAAAGAGACCTGAAGCGAGCTCTTGACAATTTGGAAAGACAAATGCTTGTAGTCAAGCAATTCGAAGATGTAGTCGGTAGGCGAAGAAGACTGTCTTTATTCCATAGAGTTCACGGTGTTTACCAACCAATGGACTTTGAGTCATCACTTGTTGATGTAATCAAAAGGTTGGGTCCAATAAAAGCAAACACAATTCGATTCTACATCACACGCTCTTTCGAGGACCTAACAATTGCGCTGATGAATTTGGAGAAGTCTGGTAAAATCTCGAAAATAATTTCGCTTGTTCCAGACCCAGAGGCATTTTACTGCATGCCAGAAGAGGTAGAGATTTTACAAAGACCAAGAAGAGAGGACCGTAAATTAAGAATCATGACTCAATCCGACCCGTATGTGTCGAGATTTATTTGGGAAGTAAGAAGTATATTGGATAGAGGATGGTATCTCCCAGTCTTCAAAGGTGTAGACCCGATTGGGAAAATTTTGATGTTCAAGGTCAATGACTATCTCGAGATAAAGGACTTACATATTCCTAATGCATACATCGAAGAATTTTGTCAAGCATTCGCAATATTACTCGATAACCACTCTGACCAATTAGTGGACGTTGCAATTCTCAGTAACTTCAACAGTGAACCTGTTTCTAGTATCGACGCAGTAACTAAAAAATGCCTCGAAGAAATCGGTTTCAAACTAACTGGAGAGAGAATGATTCGTGGTGGAATTGTCGACCCTCAGCCAAGAGAAATTGCTGAAAGAGCCTTATTCCATCGACACCATCTACATCAGAATACACGATTAGAGAATGAAATACTTGCAATGAGAAAAACGCCTGAAGTAAGGGATGATTTCGCTCTGCGAGGCAGATGTGAAGTCTACCGTGCCAACTTGAAAAGTATGGCTAGTGCTAATAGATTACACCAAGGAATAAACCTCAGAGGCCATCAAGTTTGGGCCACTTACGAACATTTCCAAGACTTATTGATAATAAGAGGAGAAGAGCATGACCCTGACTTGTGGGATATTGTAGAATTCTTTGGCACAAATTCCGATCCAAATGTATTCAAAGAACGTCATGCTTTATCCCAATCCGAATTTAGGAAACTCATTCAACCACTGATTAGAACTGGTCACATCGTTCAAGATTTCCGTGGAGGGTTTAGAACTGTAAGTTTAAAGAATAATTTAGACCCTGTAGAATTACGAAAAGAATACCTCCGTAAAATGGTAGAGAGTTTCCCTGTCATTACTTTAAAGCAGCTAATGAGACTTGCTGGCACACCGTTCAAGCCCGAAGAGTTGAAATCAGTATTGAATGGTTTTGAGCAAGATGGCACACTGATTAAGGGATTCTTAATCGAAGACTTACATGAAGTCTGCTGGGGTAGAAAGGAATTACTTGAGGAGGCAAAAAATATCACCGCAATCCGAGACTTTGTCTTACCTCCAAGCGACCCGATTTCTCCATATTTCTCAGATATTTTAAAGGAGAAATTTGGATTTGGTTCGGCATATCTGGTATTCAAAAATGCCGAGCCTGTCGCTGCTTTCAAAGCCAATACTCGAAACAAAAGAATTGAAGTCAAAGATTACGAAGGTTCAGAGCAAGGCTGGAGAATTGTAAAGGAATTTGCTTGG
>Ga0209374_1002093_pt1 | contig 17843 bp, 13 predicted proteins | sample SaaInlLV_DNA_10m_FD_184683 | JGI IMG/M metagenome (GOLD analysis project Ga0209374, IMG submission 184683) | Marine microbial communities from expanding oxygen minimum zones in the Saanich Inlet - SI075_LV_DNA_10m (SPAdes) (version 2) | ecosystem: Environmental > Aquatic > Marine > Unclassified ... | reverse complement strand
ATGAAGATGCAGAGTCGGATTAAAATTATGGGTAAAATTCTTTACTGACTTGCTTCGCTATCTACGGCAGATCTATGTCTGACTGCTTTCTTCTCACTCCTGTTATACATGTCCAAAATCCGTCAGATCGATTATTCCACGCCGCGCACACTACATGCTTATAGTGGTAAAAGTGTGGTGCGTATGACTGGCGATGAGACGCGTTATCAGTTTTCGGGTGAAATGATGGAAGGCGAAGAGGGTGAGTTCGCGAAAATCGGCGAGATTCGTAAAGACTGGCAAAAGAGCGCTTTCCCGCTGCCATGGACGGATTCACCTGATGTGGTGCGCCCTGATTAGCTCAATTGCTAGCGGTTCCTTTCGATTCGGCATTCTCCACGCTTGACAGGGAGCGATGTAGCTCCTTTTTTGCTCCACTTCACCACTTCCGGCCTCTGGCCCTGAACTCTATCGAAACAATAACAATATATGGCTCTTAAAATCCGCCTCCAACGTCACGGTGCTAGCCACCGTCCCTTTTATCGTCTAGTCGTCACCGAAGCTACTGCCCGTCGTGACGGTCGTTTTGTCGAGGTGCTCGGCACTTATGAGCCTCAGGCTAAGCGTGCGACAGATGAACTCAATCTTAAGATTGACCGTATTGATTATTGGAAGTCCGTTGGCGCGAAGCCTACTGACACTGCTGCAAGTTTGATTCGCAAGGCTCGCCGCGATGCAGCTTCAGAAGAAGCCGCTCCTGCTGTTGAAGTTAAGGCTGAAGCTAAAGCACCTGCAGCTCCTAAGGCTAAAGCAGCTCCTAAGGCTAAAGCAGCTCCTAAGGCCAAAGCAGCTCCTAAGGCCAAAGCAGCTCCTAAGGCTAAAGCAGCCGAAGCTAAGACTGAAGCGCCTGCGGCTGAAGAAACTAAAGCTGAAGCATAAGCCGGTCTCCCCCGATCCTTCAGGGCAACCGACCGATTGCGCCATGCATATCGAGTTTGATATTTTAACCCTCTTCCCAGAAATGGTGGAGGGTTTTTTATCGTCCAGTATGTTGGGACGCGGGCAGCGCAATGGCCTCATTCGCGCTGAAGCTCACCAACTACGTAATTGGACGACGGATAAGCACCGCAAGACTGACGAGATGCCATTTGGTGGTGGAGCGGGGATGGTGATGAAGCCAGAACCGATTTACGCGGCGATCGATTCGATGCGTCGCCCAGAGACCACGGTTGTTTATATGGCACCAGACGGCAAGCCGTTGACCAGCCAATTGGCGCGTGAATTGGTGCAAGAGAAGCACCTTATTATATTAAGCGGTCACTATGAAGGGGTGGATCAACGCGTGCGCGACGATTTGATCGACCGAGAGGTGAGCGTTGGGGATTATGTGCTGACCAACGGTACCTTGGCAGCGGCAGTGATGATCGACTGTATCAGCCGATTTGTGCCCGGGTTTTTAGGTGACGAAAAATCCTTGACGGAGGAATCCTTTATGACCAACTTCCTCGGCTTTCCTCAATATACCCGTCCTGCGGAGTTTCGCGGTATGGGTGTGCCAGATGTTTTATTGTCTGGGGATCATGCTGCTATTGCGAAATGGCGGCGTGAACAACAGATCGAAAAGACCCAGCAACTAAGACCAGATATTTTACCAAACGGAGAATTCCAGCAATGAGCCAAGCAATCCTAGAAGACATCACTAAAGATCAACTTACGAGCGACCGCGCAGACTTTAAAGTCGGCGATGGCGTTCGCGTCCACCTCAAGGTTTCTGAAGGTGATAAGACACGTATCCAGATTTTTGCTGGTATCGTCATCGCTCGCAAGGGCGGCAGTCTCCAAGAGACTTTCACTGTGCGTCGTATCGCATCGGGTGTGGGTGTTGAAAAAGTATTCCCTGTTCACAGCCCATCGATCGAGAAGGTCGAGATCGATCGTGAGTCCATTACTATGCGTGCTCGTATGTATTACATGCGCGACCGTATCGGTAAGGCTGCTAATCAAGTTAAGGAAAAGCGCTTGGTCGAAGCTAAGCGCAAGTAAGTGTTTCGCAGATATTTTTAAACAGGCCGTCCCAATTGGGGCGGCTTTTTTTACGTTTAGGAACCTTGCCAGCAAACGGTTTATTCATAGCTTGGTACGGTTCTACCCTTTATATCTATGAAAACCTTGTTTCGAATATTTGCTGTTCTCTTTGTACTACTCTTGATCGCCTTTGTCGGCGGGTATTTTATACTGACCAATGCTGGCTTCCAAAAAAGTCTGGTGGAGAGACAATTACCTGCAGGTAGTTCGATCGAGTCGATCCATGTGACGACTGGGCAGATGACGCTCTCGGGCTTGATCCTGATGTTGCCGGATGGCGCGCGGGTGGAGGTCGGCACAGTTGATACCGCATTTGAGCCGTTGGCAGCTGTGTTTGATCAGACTATTAAGATGGGCGTGTTGCAAGTGGAGGGACTGCGTATGGATCTTCCGACGGTGACTGAGCCGACTGTTGCTGCTAATCGATCAGCGGCAGGGCGTGAGCCTCGCGTCGAGACGGCACCTGAAACGCCACCTGCGACCGAACAAGCATCGGCGAACCCGATGGAAGTACTGAATGCCTTGGGCAACTTTGAATGGTTGCTCGATATTGATGGAATCGACTTTGAAGGTGAGATTCATGACGGGCAGGGCTCGATGTACGTGCTGCGAGTCGATTCGCCGGCAATTCGACCCGGCGAGTCTTCTAAAATTGATGCGTCGCTACAATTGCTGACGGATAAGCCGCTGCCGTCTGGCTTGAAAGTCTTTGATTCAACTGCGACGCTGAGTTTCAAGCAGAAAGCCGAAGGTGGCTTTGAGTCGCTGCAACTTGAGTTGAGAACATTGGGCGCGGATGGCCAAGGGCAGCAGTTGATCTCAGTGCAGTCGGCATTGGCGCTGGGGGCCGATGACGCTGCGGGTGAGGCAACTGTTTTAGTGAACTTCAATGCCGACCTGCCGAAACCGCAGCTGATCGCTCCTAAGTTGGCAATACTGGATAGATTGCAAGTCACTGGCAATGCAGTGGCATCGACTGACGGCGAGGCGATGACGCTCAGCGCTGCGAATTTGACTGCGTCTGCTGCGAGTACTGAGCTATTGGCGCTAGACTTGAAGCGCAGCTTGGTATTTGGCGGCGAAGCGGATATGTCGGGTGAGTTACTGGATATTACGATCACAGCACTGCAGCTCGAATGGCTCAATCCATGGTTGTCAGATGGGGTACAAATCCAATCGCAGGTACCTGTGTCGCTCGTATTGTCTGTGGCAGGTGCAGCGGATGGAGCCTTTGTGCTGACCTTTGCCGAGCCGCTTCAGCTCGGCCCGTTGACTGTGACTGAGGCAGGTGCGCCCTTGGTTCAGGATGTCGTCGTGATACTCACCCCAGAATTGCAGTTAAGCGCGGATCAGTCTTTGAAGTATTCGCTTAACTCGCTAAGTATTGCGGATAAATACGGCTCTTTCATCCAAGGCAGCTCTAGTGGTGTGATTCAGTTGGATGCGACACGTGATACGGCCAATCCTGTTGCAGGCATTCAGTCGCAGGCGAAGTTACAAATTGGGCTCCAAGAAGTCTTTCAGCTGCCTGCCTTAGCGGGCACTGCTTCAATTGTTAGTGGTCAGCTATCACTGAATGTGAACGTCGATGCCTCTGCTGATGAGCCGCTGCAGCTGCAAGCGCAGGTCAAGGGCCTACGTGCGCGTAGTATGCCGAGCGTGGCGAAGGACTATGCCCTCGCGTTAGCGGTGAAACCGACATCAAAGCTCGGCGAATGGTCGATCGGGGCAGATCTTCTTGCGGGGCCATCACGCCGCCCTTCAACGAGCCTTCAACTCGCAGTTAAGGTGAATCCGAGCCAAGCACCGATGACTTTTTCCGCAGCGGTATCGGGGCCACGTGTGACTCAAGAGGACCTTTCGATTCTGAGCGCAGCCTTTACGCCGAGAGCGCAGCTGGCCGTTGCAACGCCGACGTTATCACGCCCGAGTGCTGTGCGGGGCACAGAGCAGCCTCAGACGGCTCGCGACGCTGGAGTTGATGTGTCGGTAGCCGTACCGCCTGTATGGGCGATGCTGGATGGTCGTGCCACGATCAGTATCGACGAATTTCGCCTCGAGGCGGGGCAGGTGATTGAAGCGATTGCCCTCGAGGCAGTCGTTTCTGAGCCGAAGTTGATGGTGGATCCAATTTCAGCGAAGATCGGCGAGGGCGATTTGCAGGGCAGTAGTACGATCTTGTATGCCTCGTCGCAGGCAAAGCCTTACAGTCTCACTGCGGACATTCGTTTCGCAGATATCGACCCCGCGTTTTTCGTTAAACGCTATCAGAGCGCCCCCGTGCAAGGGCGATTCGACGGCGTGTTTCAGCTGACGGGCGTCGGCGAGTCCTTGGATGCAGCGATCGAAGATTCCACGGCAACCCTCAAAATTAGCGCTGAGGAGGGCGTGCTGACGGCGTTTGAAATGGATCAGCGCCAGCAACTCGGTCTAGGTCTTGCGGGACTGCTAGGGCAGAGTCTGGATCGCCCAGGGATTACGGCGCTGTCGCGCACCATTCCGTATTTTAAGGATATTCCCTTTGATCGTTTTGTCTTCGAACTCACGCGCGGCGTGGACAAGCGAGTCTTGATCCCGCAGCTGCGATTGACGGGAGACAGTGTTTTGATCGATGCGTCCGGCTCGGTGGGCGCGAGCGGTTTGCGCGAGGTGATGGATCAACCGTTGGATTTGACTCTGTCACTCGGAGCAAAGGGCCGTCTGACTGAGTCTTTAGAAACGCTAGAATTGCTGCAGTCCAGCGCTGCCGAAGACGGCTTTAGACGTTGGAATCGGGACATTCAAATTACCGGTAGTTTAGCCGATCCAGATACTGGGGAATTGATGGATATTCTTAATGATGCGGCGAAGGGAGCGTTCTCGACCTCGAATAAGTTAAAATCCGTGCCAGCGGAAACTGATCCGAGTCAGCCACTGTCGACCGAACTTGTACCTCAGGCCGAGGGCACTGACGGCAGCGCAGCTGAATCAGAAGCGCCACAAAAAAAATCTAAGCAAGAGCGCCGCCGCGACGACATTGAGATGGGCTTGGACTTGTTGAATTCCTTCTTTGGGAATTAAGCAAGCGCCCGATTCGGGCTGAGAGGCGGGGAATGTGGCGGCTCGCCCACGTTGAGCCGATGTTGATGCCAATGGAGGGCGCGCCGTCGCTTTTTAGACATAAAAAAAGACGCTCTGGATGGAGCGTCTTTTTGATTTAAGTGATTCGGCGTTCAAAGTTGAGCGGTTGATGTTGCTTCGCCATCTACGGCAGACCTCCGCCAACGTTAGCGCCTACGACGCTTTAGCTTTGGATCTCAGCGAAGGCCCAGTCGAGCCATGGCAGTAGTGCTTCGATATCTGCGGTGTCGACGGTTGCGCCACCCCAGATGCGGAGGCCGTCGGGTGCGTCGCGATAGCTGCCGAAGTCGTAGCCGACGTCTTCTTTGTCGAGCATGCTGACGAGCTGTTTAGCCTTGGCGGCTTGCTCGTCGGCGGGCAGGGCTTGATACCAATCCGCAGTGATCTTCAGGCAGATCGAGGTGTTGGAAATGGTGGCGGGGTCTTCGGCGAGGAATTCAACCCAGTCGGTCTTGGCGACCCAATCGGCAATCGCTTGGAGGTTCGCTTCGGAGCGCTCGATCAGTGCGGGCAGGCCGCCAATGCTTTCTGCCCAGCGCAGGCCGTCGACTGCGTCTTCGATGCACAGCATCGAGACGGTGTTGATGGTCGCACCGCTGAAGATGCCTTTGATCAGCTTGCCGCCCTTAGTCATGCGGAAGATTTTTGGTAGTGGCCATGCAGGTGTGTAGCTTTCGAGGCGTTCGATCGCGCGTGGGCTGAGCACGATCATGCCGTGCGCACCTTCGCCGCCCATGACTTTTTGCCACGACCATGTGACCACGTCGAGTTTCTCGAAATCGATGTCCATCGCGAATACTGCAGAGGTCGCGTCACAAATCGTCAGGCCTTCGCGGTCGTCGGGGATCCAGTCGAGATTCGGCACCTTTACGCCGGAAGTGGTGCCGTTGTAAGTGAAGACTACGTCGTTACTAAAGTTGACCTTGGAGAAGTCGGGCAGCAGGCCGTAGTCGGCCTCGTGCTTGGTGATGTTGTCGAGCTTGAGTTGCTTGACGGCGTCAGTGACCCAACCCGAGCCAAACGATTCCCATGCGCACATTTCCACGCCGCGTGCACCGAGCAGCGACCACATGGCCATCTCCACTGCCCCAGTGTCTGAAGCGGGAACGATGCCGCAAACATAGCCTTCAGGTAGACCAAGGATGGAGGCGGACTTGTCGATCACTTCTTGAATGCGCGCCTTGGCAGGCTTTGCGCGGTGAGAGCGGCCGACGAGTGCTTCGTTAAGAGCTTCGAGCGACCAACCGGGTCGCTTGGAGCATGGGCCAGATGAGAAATACGGACGTGTTGGTTTATCTGTTGGTTTCATGGGAATGTTTTTACTGATTGAATGTTGTTTGAGTGCCTGATTTTACCCCTGTTTGACCGCTTTCTTTTTGGCTGCCTTCTTGACTGGGCGCGGGGCGAATTCGAAGCCGATTTTACCAATTTCAAAATCGAGGGTGAGGTGAGCCTTAAAGGGGCGTTTGGTGCGCTTCGAGATGAAGCCGTCGAGGAGATCGGTCTTACCTTCGGTAAACAGTTGTTCGACTGCTTCGGGGGCGAGCTCTTTCTGGAGGATGACCTTGCCGAGACGGAAGCCGTCGGGGGAATCCTTTGGCTTGAACTCGGGAACATGATAAGCCTTGTCTGTTGCGTAGAATTTCGCTTCGAGTCCGTTTTGCAGCGTGACTGTTTTAAGCAACTGATCATCGGTCAATTCATCGGCTGAGTCGAGGTCGTCATCGAACACGAAGTTGGTCTTCCATTTGCCGATCTTGCCTGTCTTGGTGACGTTTTGCACCAGCTCTAGAGCGGCATTGAATGGTTTATTAAAGCGCGAGACGAAGCCTTCCATTTCGGCGAGCTTCTTAGTCGTGAAGAGCTCGGCAGCTTCCTCCTCGCTGAGCTTGAGGCCAGCGATGTGTTTTGAGATGCGGAAGTCGCATGCTTCTTCGCGGCACTCGTAGGTGGCGTCGGTTTGTTTGAGACGTGCAGTGCCACAGGCTGGGCAAGCGCATTCCAAATCAGGGAAGGTGCGGCTGACTAGCATCTCCATGTGGGCGCGGGCTTTGCTGACCACGTCTTCTGTGAAGGTGGCGATCTCTTGCATGAATTCGTCGCGCTTAATCTCGCCGCGCTCCATTTTGTTGAGCTTCGCTTCCCAGTCGCCGGTCATAGAGGGCGAGGCGAGCTGCTCGATATGCATCTCTTCGCAAAGTTCGATCAGGCGCAGCCCTTTGCCGCTGACGTTGAGTTCACGGCCATCGCGGGCGATGTATTTCTGGCGGAGCAAGCCCTCGATTGTAGCGGCGCGTGTGGCGGGTGTGCCGAGGCCACGTTCGGACATCGCTTCACGCAGTTCGTCGTCGTCAATAATGAGTTTACCTGCACCTTCCATCGCTGCGAGGAGGGTAGATTCGGAGTAGCGGGCCGGCGGCTTGGTTTCTTTGTCCAACACGTCGATCGCTTCGGTCTGCGCGTCTTCGCCTTGAGCGACGGCGACGAGCTCGTCCTTCTCTGCAGCAACGCCTGCCACGCGGCCATAGACGGCGAGGTAACCTGGCTTGACCAGTGTTTTACCATTAGTCAGGAAAGTGTCTTTTTCGTCGCCGTGGTTGATCGTGGTTAGGCGCTTGGTGACTTCGAATTCAGCATGTGGGAAGAACACTGCGATGAAGCGTTTGAGGACCATGTCATAGAGCTTGGATTCCTGCTCGTTTAGCTTAACGACGCGGCCAGTTGGAATAATCGCAAAGTGATCCGAGACCTTGGCGTTGTTAAACACGCGCTTAGAGAATTGCACACGATCGTTCTCGACCGCATCGATTGCCCATTTAGCAGCAGGGTGTCCGGATTTGGCGAGTTCGCTAAAGGTCTCGAAAACCTTGCTCATGTAGTCTTCCGGTAAGTAGCGAGAGTCAGTTCTTGGATAAGTGAGCATCTTGTGGCGCTCGTACAGTGCTTGTGCCAACCCGAGTGTATTTTTGGCGGTGAAGGGAGCTTCACGCTGCAGGGTGGTGAGGTCGTAGAGCTGCGGTGCGATCTGTTTAGTCGGCTTAGTCTCTTCGGTGACTGTGCCAGCTTTGCCTTGGCAGCGCTGGTGAATCTTTTCGGCGGTAGCTATATCCCAAACACGCTCGGCGCGTCCATGTGGCTGCTGTTTGTTCTTCTTAAAGTCGAGGTCGATCCATTTGCCTGGGTACTCGCCATTTGCGACGCCAAACTCGGCGTGAATCTCCCAGTAATCTTCTGGGTTGAATGCGGCGATTTCGCGCTCGCGTTTGGCGAGGATGGCGAGGGTCGGGGTCTGTACACGGCCTGCAGCTGTGATGTTGAATCCGCCGTGACGTGAGCGGAAGCAAGTAAAGGCACGAGTGGAGTTGAGGCCGACGAGCCAGTCAGACTCGGAGCGGCATTTCGCGGCGTCGGCGAGGTTCGACATTTGCTCGCCTTCTCGAAGGTTGTCCCAAGCTTCGAGGATTGCACCAGTGGTCATCGATTGCATCCAGAGGCGCTTGATGGGCTTCTGGATTTTGCCGATGTCCATGATGTACTGGAAGATTAGCTCACCTTCGCGGCCGGCGTCACATGCGTTGATGATGAGGTCGAATTCCTTCTTTTTTGCTAAGCTGAGCACGTGCTTGAGGCGGTTGTGCGTTTGCTCAATAGGTTGGAGCTCGAATTTCCTAGGGATCGCTGGCAGCACCTTAAAGTTCCAAGGGAGGTTTTTACCGTTGGGTCCAGTGGGCATCTTCAGTTCGACCAGGTGACCGACCGCCGAGGTGATGGCGGCATTTTCATTCTCGAAATATTGTGCATCGCGGGATTTGCCCTTTTTCTCAAATTTGCCTAGGTGTTTAGCCAAGGCTTTGGAGAGGTCGGTGGCGACGGAAGGTTTTTCGGCAATAATTAAATATTTCATGTGTTCGAATCGGTCGGTCTGTAAAGTGCTGAGCCTCCGTGGTTAATGGAGGCTCTTTGAAGATAGACACTATAATTGTGTTACTGGGGCGGGGTGTTTAAAGTGTTAAGCAGCCGCGCAAAATCGATTCGACACGGGTGAATTCCGTGGCTTGTAACTAAGAGATTGCTGGTGCGGAGGCTCATTGAATAAAAAGTATGAGTTTTATCGTGTGTAGAGAAAAATGGAGTTTGGCGATCTCAATCTATTATGTATTGCTTTAAATTAGGCAAATGAGAGTCGCTGAGTTTTCGGTAAAACAGGCGAACAAATCTGGCGTCAACCCTGTTTCTCACTTTTGCCCTATCTGCCTCAGTACAAAACTCACTACCTGCACTCCTTTTTATGCTCCGTAAATTCCGCGAAGATCTAGCGCGCAAGGCCAATGACTTTGCCCAATTCACTGCGGATGTGATCTATGATCGTCAGCATGGCCGTGCGGCTGAGCTGTTTGGCTCCTTCCTATATATACTATCGTTTCTGTTCAGTTTTATCGTGCAACTGCGCTGGTATCTTTATGAGCACCGTATTCTCCGCAATAAACCACTGGGCTGCCTAGTTGTGGTGGTGGGAAATTTGACGGTCGGTGGCACGGGCAAGACGCCGGTGGTGGAGAAATTTGCCCGCACGTTGACGGAGCGTGGCCGTAAGGTCGCAATTCTCAGCCGTGGATATAAGAGTAAGAAAGAACCACTAACTAAAAAAATATGGCGTAAGCTGACTCACGGCGAGGAGGCCCCACCAAAAGTAGTCAGTGATGGTAGGACTGTGCTACTTGACTCGGAAGTTGCTGGTGATGAGCCATATATGCTTGCCTGTAACTTGCCGGGAGTGGTTGTGCTGTGTGATAAGAACCGCGTGAAGGCCGGTTCGTTTGCGATTCGACGCTTTGGTTGTGACACACTAATTCTCGACGATGGATTCCAGTACTTGCCACTCAAGGGCCGCTTGAATTTACTGCTGGTTGATAAGACCAATCCATTTGGGAATCAACACCTGTTGCCGCGCGGAATTTTGCGCGAACCGATCAAGCATCTTTCCCGAGCAAGCTACATTTTTCTGACCAAGTCCGACGGCAGCCAAGACGATGCCTTGCTCGAATTGATCCGCGAGCACAACCCGAAGGCGGAAATCATCGAATGCTCACATCAGCCGCAATATTTACAGGCCATCGATGGCGGCGCGCGCTTGCCGCTTGATACCTTGAAGGCGGCGCATATCGCTGCATTCAGCGGAATCGCCTCTCCGGAGAGCTTTGAGAATATGCTGCGCGGCTACGGAGCCGAGATTCGCTATAATCACCGTTTCCTTGACCATCACCGCTTTTCGCGTGCGGAAATTCAGCATGTTTACGACCAGGCGGCTGAGGCCGAGCTCGATATGATTGTAACTACAGAAAAAGATGCCGTGCGCTTGTTTGATGATATTAAGCCTACCATTCCGATTTATTTCCTTCGTCTCGAAATCGACATTCTCTCCGGGGAGGAGGACTTCGAGGAGGCGGCCGCTCGTATTTGCCTACCTCGCAATACACCGACTCAGATGACGCGTTCTTCATTCATTTCGGGGAATAGTTAATTGCGTAGTGAATGGTGCTTGAATGCCAGTCATCTTTTCGTCACTTATCTTTGGTTTTCTCTGACTTATACTAACTAATATTATTAAAATGGCTTCCACACCAGCCGACACAGTTTCTAAAATCGACAGCAAAAAACTTCATGACCTTGAGGTTAAAGACGCGCAATTTATCTTCCAATCGGTCTGGGCGGTGCTGGTCGACGAATTTGGTGAGGAGAATTTGCGTTTTCCCAAAGAGATTTTTTGGCTCAACGGTGCGCCCGGCGCAGGTAAAGGCACTAATACTGACTTTATTATGAAGTTTCGCGATTTGACCGCACCGCCAGTGGTTGTCAGTTCGCTATTGGAAAGTCCTGAAGCGAAGCAGATGATGGATGCTGGCATGCTTGTGGGTGACCGCGAAGTGGTCGAAATAATTTTACGTAAGCTGCTGGAGCCGATTTTTCAGACTGGTGCTGTGGTGGACGGCTTTCCTCGCACCAAAGTGCAAGTGGAGTGTGTCAAGTTGCTGTTTAATAAGCTAGTTGGCTTACGTAATAAGTATGCCGATACACTGTTTGCTCAGTATCTAAAGAAGCCACACTTCCATATTGTGGTGCTCTTCGTCGATGAGAAGGAGAGCGTTCGACGCCAACTCTACCGCGGTGAGCAGTCACGCATCCATAACGAAGAAGTACGCGAGTCTGGTGATGGTGAACTCGTGGAAATGCGGACAACGGACCTCGATCCAGTTGCCGCGCTCAATCGTTACCGTACTTTTAAAGAAAAAACTTACGGCGCACTTAAAGATCTGCGAGCGATCTTTTTCTATCACTTCATCAATGCACATGGTACGCTCGATGAAGTGCGTGCGCGCATTGATAAAGAGCTGTGCTATCAAGGCTCTCTTGAACTCGACGAAGCCACTTACGACCGCCTTTCTTCCATTCCGATTGCCAGCACGATATCGGCACATGCTCGTCAGGACTTGGTCGATCGCCTTGATAGCTACGAGCAACGTCAAAACGAGTTGTTTTCTAAAGTCGTGAATACGATTAATCGTGTTTTTATGCCGATCATTCAGCGCCACGCAATTTCCGGTATGGCTGTCGTGAATACCGAAGATACAACCTTTGGCGATGCGGATGCGCTGACTATGCTCATCGATATTTTCTCTGAGCGTGGTTATCATGCCATTATTGATATTCATCGCGATGAAGTGCCTGATTCGATTGATCCCAAAACTTTCAAAATCAAGACTCGCATCAAGTTGGTATACCGAGTGCGCGTGCAGTTCAAGGGCTCCGAGATCCGTCGGGGACGCTGATATTCGTTGTGTTGCCGACAGTGACTGTGCTGGTACGGATGTCCGTGTAAAGTGCTTCGCTCCACCGCTTAACAGAGCACGGCTCACGAGTGGGCTGCGGTTCTGGAGTGAGGAGGGGCAGTGAGTGGATGCGGCTTTATGTCCTGAATCAAAAAAGTTGCGTGACCTTGATCGTGAGATCGGTAGGGGGAGCGGTGCTCTGAGTCATCGACATATTAAGGTTTCGATGCTTTTATTATGCTGCATTGATCGTAGTGCAAATGATGAAATGGATAGCGACGGCGTGGTCGCATTGCTGCGAGATCTGACTGCTTGATTGATTTGTGTAGTATGAAGCAGTTTCTTTAGTTCCTGCTAGGGAAGTGCAGTCACCTAGTGGTGCGCATATGCTTACGTTGATAAATCAAGTGCTGGCCATTAGGCCCGAGGACATTGCTGAGACGCGCTATGCTTGAAACGTTGTAAGTTAATTTGTAGAGGGGCAATACCGACATTGCCCTGCGCCACTTTAAATTGTTCTAAATGTTTTCGGTAACGACAGAGCGCTGCCCTGCTACCCAATAAACCCAGGCGCGGGGAGTTCTTGTCAGCCGAAGGTCTTGCCATTCCAGCCCCAGTTGCTTGGAGGCTCGTTGCGGTAAGTGATATAGATACGGTCGGCTTGAATGTCAGTGGTCAAACGTATGCGTTCGCAAAGTTCAGCGGTGAGTCGTTGTGGGGCATCCTCAGCTAGGCGGATCGCCCGCAGGTCGACTAGCATGGTTGGGTGTTCTGTGCCTGCCATGGTCATCTTCGCACTGATCCAGCTGGTCATGACGAAGTCTTCGGATTTTCCGATTAGCTCGGATACTGCTTTGGATAGCGTCTGTAAGCAGTTTGACTTTTCCACGTCGGTGAGCGCTAGATTACAGGTGACTTGAACGAGCGGCATGGCTGTTGGGGGTTGTTAGTTGGAAGTTGGAAAGGGGGCAGGAATGAGTTAAGTCGTAAATCTATCTCTCTAGGTGCGTTTGGGCAAATTGTTGGGCGTATAATAATCATTCCCCGTCTTACGACGGAGGCCAGATCGCGTTTCGTGGAGTCTGCGGCCATGGCCTCGATCGTGAGATTGGGAAGCTGCGACAGGCACAAAAAAGCCGCTACATTAACAATAGCGGCTTTTGTTAAACGATTGGGTCGATATTACTCTTCCGTTGCGTCGGCTTCTGGGGCGCGAGTTTCTGCCTCGGGAGCTGCATCGGCTGCGGGTGATTCTCCTTCGATGATTTCGACTTCCTCTTCGCCGGCTTCTTCTTCGTCGGAAGCGACGACCTTGGATATGCCGATGAGGGCGTCCTTGGCTGCGAGGTTGACGAGCTTCACGCCGCTTGCGGCACGACCTGTCACGCGAACGGTGTCGATCGGGCTGCGTACGGCTTGGCCCTTCTTGGTGAACATCATGATCTCGTCTTCGTCGGTGACGCTGAGTGCGCCGACGACCTTGTCAGACTTGATTGCGATAATACCAGAACCACCACGTGATTGGACGCGGTAGTCGGAGAAATCGGTACGCTTGCCGAGGCCGTTGGCACCTGCAATGAGGAGCTTAGCCTCGTCGTCGACGATTTCGATTGCGACCACTTTATCTTTCTCTGTCTTGAGTTTGATGCCGCGGACACCACGCGTGGCACGTCCTTGATCGCGAAGATCCGTTTCCGGGAAGCGAATCGACTGTGCGTTGCTGGTGACCAACACGATGTCGTCGCTGCCGTTAGTGAGGCGTGCGCCGATGAGGTTGTCGCCTTCGTCGATGTTGATGCCGATAAGGCCGCCCTTGCGGTGATTGCGGTAGTCGGAGAGCATAGTCTTCTTGGTGACACCCTTTTCGGTGGCTAGGACGATGCGTTGCTCGGACTCTTCGAAACCATCGACACAAATCATTGCTGCAATCTTCTCACCCTTTTGGAGCTCGAGGATGTTGGCGAGTGCGCGTCCCTTGGCGATGCGTGAGCCTTCTGGAAGGTTGTAGACCTTTTCAACATACACGCGACCGCTGTTCATGAAGAACATGATGTTGTCGTGCGTGCTTGCAGTGAAGAGGTGCTCGACGAAGTCTTCCTCGTATTGACCAGAGCCAATGACGCCCTTACCGCCGCGTTTCTGCGAGCGGTATTCATCGAGAGAAGTGCGCTTCATGAAGCCCTTATGCGTGATGGTGATCATGCAGCCTTCGTTTGGAATGATGTCTTCCATACTGAGGTCGCCATCGACTGCGAGGATCTCGGAGCGGCGTGGGTTGCCGTATTTCTCCTTCATCTCAAGCAGCTCTTCCTTGATGACTTCGAGCAGGCGATGCTCGTTGTCGAGGATGTCGCGCAGGTAAGTGATAAGCTCCATGAGGGCTGCATACTCTTCTTCGATCTTGCCGCGTTCGAGGCCAGTGAGCTGGTAGAGGCGCAGTTCGAGAATAGCGTTGGTTTGAAGCTCGGAGATGGGATATTTCGCCATCAAATTTTGCTTCGCTTCGTCGCGGTTCTTCGATGCGCGGATGATCTTGACGAAGTCGTCGAGATTATCGAGTGCGATACGGAAGCCTTCGAGGATGTGTGCACGTGCCTCTGCCTTGCGCAGTTTGAACTGCGTGCGGCGGAAGATGACTTCGCGGCGGTGATCGATGTAACAAGTGATCATCTCCTTGATGTTCATTTGCTTCGGGCGACGGTTGTCGAGTGCGAGCAGGATGACGCCGAAGGAACTTTCAAGGGCAGTGCTCTTGTAGAGTTGATTGATGATAACGCGAGGGATCGCGCCGCGCTTAAGTTCGATGACGATGCGTGTCGTCTCGGTGGACTCATCGCGAAGATCAGCGATGCCGTCGATCGACTTGTCGGTAATAAGCTCGGCGATACGCATCACGAGGGATGCGCGATTCACATTATAAGGGATCGCGGAGATGATGATCTCTTCCTTGCCCTTGGTCTCGACGACTTCAGCGATACCACGTGTACGGACGATGCCACGACCTGTGCGGAGGTAGCTTTGGATGCCAGCAGTGCCATGCACAAAGCCGCCACCAGGGAAGTCTGGCCCGGGGATGATGTCGATGAGGTCATCGAGGCTGATGTTTGGATTGTCGATGATCGCGCAGGAGGCGTCGATGACTTCAGCCAAATTGTGCGGCGGGATATTGGTGGTCATGCCGACCGCAATACCTGTAGAGCCATTCATCAACAGATTAGGCAAGGCCGCTGGAAGGACGGATGGCTCGGTGGTGCTTTCCTTATAGTTGGGCACGAAATCGACGGTATCTTCGTCAATGTTCTTAAGCATTTCTTCGGCGATCGACTCGAGCTTACACTCGGTATAACGATATGCAGCAGGAGGATCACCATCAATCGAACCGAAGTTACCTTGCGGTTTAATCAGCGGATAGCGCATCACCCAGTTTTGGGCGAGGCGAACGAGTGTGTCGTAAACGGAGCTGTCACCGTGTGGATGATAATTCTTTAGGACTTCCCCGACAACACCAGCGCACTTATCAAAGTTGCGGTTGTGGAGTAGGCCTTCACGGAGCATTGCATAGAGGATGCGGCGCTGCACGGGCTTGAAGCCGTCACGTGCGTCGGGCAAGGCACGACTAACGATGACGGACATCGAGTAATCGATGTATGCGGTCTGCATAATATCGATGATCGATGTGACTTCCGCGCGATCTGCATCGTTTGGAATTTCTGTTGGTAATTCTGGTGGGAGTTCTTCGGACATGTTCTAAAAAGTAAGAAAGTTGGAATGTGAAAAAGTGGGAAGGTCGAAAGTATGAAGGAGTTATCTGGGGTGGATACGTTCTACTTAGTTGCTTTGATACCTTCGCACTCTGAATGTTCTAGACGTCTAAGTATGAAACATTTAGTGCGTTGTCTTCAATGAAAGCACGGCGGGAGGGGACGTCTTCGCCCATCAGCATGGAGAAAATGCCATCGGCGACTGCGGCGTCGGCGATGCTTACTTTGAGCAGGTTACGTGTCTTCGGGTCCATTGTGGTTTCGAAGAGCTGCTTCGGATTCATTTCCCCGAGACCTTTGTATCGCTGGATACTCAGGCCGCGTCGGCCGATGTTGCGGATGTTCTCGATGAGCTCAATGATTGAGTGCAGCTCAATGATGCTTTCCTTTTTTTCGTCGCCCTTGTTTTCGATCAACTGGTAGCGTGCTTCATCGCTCTTGCTAAAGGTGCTAACGTCCATCCCTGCAGTAGCAAGCTCGCGTAGGAGCTTAGTCATCTCTGTGGATTCGTAGATCTCGTGAAGTGATACACGTTGCTGCACGGTGACCCCCGCGTCGTTCTGAACCTCGCGGTTGAGGGTGTCGCTCTCGTCGGCGTCGGCAAGGCCGAATTCCTCGTGGAAAGCAGCGCGCTCGTCGTCGTTGCGCAGATAGCGGAACTCTTCGATATTTCCGGTACGGATGCGGGCGATATATCGCGGTAGCTCTTGTGTCTCTTTATGATGCTGATCGAGATACGTCGCGAAGTCGCATCCGTAACGAGTCACGCCACGCCCGACCACTTCCATGCGTGACAGAATCTGAACGATTTTTTCGATTGTTTCGCTAGGAAGATCCTTGTTGTCACGAAGGCGGACGAGATGGACATCTTCAGTGCCGAGTTCGAGTAGAATGCGATTGAGCTGTGCATCATTATCGATGTATTGCTCGCGGCGTTTACGTTTGATTTTGTAGAGCGGCGGTTGGGCGATGTAAACGTATCCTGATTCAATCAGACCGCGCATTTGGCGGAAGATAAAGGTAAGGAGGAGCGTTAGGATGTGCGCGCCGTCGACGTCGGCATCGGTCATCAGAATGATCTTATGGTAACGCGCCTTCGATGCATCGAATGCGCCATCGCCCTCGTGGTCACCGATGCCGGTACCCATTGCAGTAATGAGGCTGCGGATTTCGTTATTGTTAAGCACTTTGTCGAGGCGTGCTTTCTCAACGTTGAGAAGCTTACCGCGAATTGGAAGAATCGCTTGAGTCGCACGGTCGCGACCTTGCTTTGCAGAACCACCCGCTGAGTCACCTTCCACAATATAGATCTCGGAGACGGCTGGGTCCTTAGAGGAGCAGTCAGCGAGCTTGCCGGGAAGGCCGCCACCGGAAAGTGCGCCTTTTCGGACGGTTTCGCGAGCTTTACGAGCTGCTTCGCGAGCGCGTGCGGCGTGTAGGGATTTTTCGATCAGGGCTTTGGCGACCTGTGGATTGGTCTCGAAGTAATACTTGAGTTGCTCGCCTGTGATCTTCTGTACGATGCCATCGACTTCGCCATTGGAAAGCTTGGTCTTGGTTTGGCCTTCGAAGCGTGGTTCTGGGACTTTAACCGAAACAATCGCAGTCAAACCTTCGCGGGTATCGTCGCCGCTGAGGCTAGGATCTTTTTCTTTAATTAGGTTGTTCTGCTTTGCGTAAGAGTTGATCACGCGAGTTAGCGCTGTGCGGAAGCCTGAGAGGTGGGTGCCACCTTCGATATTGTGAATCGAGTTGGCGTAGGCGTAAATCTGGTCGCTGTAGCTGTCGTTATATTGCAGCGCGATATCGACGACGATGTTGGCGTCTAGGTCGGGATTAGGCGTTGGCGCTTCACCGTGAAAGCTAATCGGATCTGCGTGGACGACGTTTTTGTTCTCATTCAGGAATGCTACGTATTCGGAAATACCATCCTTAAAGATAAATGCCGTAGTCTTGTTGATGCGCTCATCGACGAACGTGATGTGAATGCCAGGATTCAAGAAGGCGAGCTCGCGTAGGCGTTTGCCTAGTAGTTCGCCTTTGAAGTCGCGGGTCTCCTCGAAAATTTGCG
>Ga0209374_1002071_pt1 | contig 17958 bp, 17 predicted proteins | sample SaaInlLV_DNA_10m_FD_184683 | JGI IMG/M metagenome (GOLD analysis project Ga0209374, IMG submission 184683) | Marine microbial communities from expanding oxygen minimum zones in the Saanich Inlet - SI075_LV_DNA_10m (SPAdes) (version 2) | ecosystem: Environmental > Aquatic > Marine > Unclassified ... | reverse complement strand
ATACGTTCGGGCGTTTGCGGACCACAAGATGCATAGGCCGCAGCCGCGAGTTTGCCTGAAAACTGATAGCCAGCATGAGGGGCAATAATGGCAATTGGCGGGGCCTGGGTCACCGCATTTTTGTGAGAAAGCTCTGTATCAAAGCTGTCGAGTAGGTCGTGCAGAGCCACGGGATCTTTTGGGAAAAAAGAACCGGCGAATTTAAGATTGCGGAGGTTCAAATCTGGCGACCTTCCAATAATAAAATTCAAAAAAGTGATTTTTCAACGAATACACTGTATACCTCTCTTTAGCATTAATGACAGGTAATTTCATGTCTTTTCCCGCCAGATATTGGTCTGCCTCCGCCGACCGCACGCGCCTTGTTTGTAAAATATGTCCCCGGTTTTGCCAGCTCAAAGACGGCCAGCGGGGTTTGTGCTTTGTCCGCAAAAGAGAGGGTGATCAACTTGTGTTGGATACCTATGGCCGCTCTAGTGGGTTTTGCATTGATCCGATTGAGAAAAAACCGCTGAACCATTTTCTGCCCGGCACGCCGGTGCTGAGCTTTGGCACTGCGGGCTGCAATCTGGCTTGCAAATTCTGTCAGAACCACGACATTTCCAAAAGTCGTGATCAGGACGCGCTGATGCATCATGCCAGCCCGCAGCGGATCGCGGATGTCGCCCGACAGAATGGCTGTCGGTCGGTTGCCTATACGTATAATGATCCGGTTATTTTTCTGGAATATGCCGTTGATATTGCGGCCGCCTGCCGCGCGCAAAACATCAAGAATGTCGCGGTTACCGCAGGCTATATTTGCGATGGGCCGCGCGAAGAGTTTTTTGGCGCGATGGATGCTGCAAATATTGATCTCAAAGGGTTTACCAAACAGTTTTATAAAAAGCTGACCGGATCGGAGATACAGCCGGTTCTGGAAACGATTGCCTATGCAGTGCAGGAAACATCCTGCTGGGTGGAACTGACGACGCTTTTGATCCCGGGCGAAAATGATGACCCAAAAGAAATAGAAGCGCTGAGCCGCTGGGTGTTGGATACATGTGGCTCAGATGTGCCATTGCATTTCACAGCATTTCACCCCGATTTTCGCATGCAATCAACGCCCCCAACGCCGCCTGAAACCGTTTTGCGGGCCCGCCAGATCGCCTTGGCCTGTGGTTTGCGGCATGTATATGTTGGAAATATCAAGCATTTTGAGGCGCAATCAAGTTACTGTACCGGTTGTGGTGCCCGGGTGATTGGGCGTGATTGGCACCTGCTTAGCACATGGCAGTTAAGTGATTTCGGCAATTGCACCATATGCGGCACCCAGTTTGCTGGGCGTTTCAGCGGACTGCCGGGTGATTGGGGTCGAAAAAGGCTTCCTATTAGAATTTAGTAAGGCCGTGGCTTGAATCACGCGTCGATCTATTTCGCGTTATTTTCCTATAAATATAATTTATGACGCTCCTTACAAAGACCCTTACCAAGATGTATTTGTATCGTTATTTTGTTCGGGCCAGGTTGCGCTTCGGGCCTACACTGGCGGCTCAATTGTCTTGAAGTCCGCATTCAGGAACGCATAAAGCGTGATCTTGAGAATGTCGCCGTCTATTATCACAGGATTGCTTTATCGGCTCTTTAGCGCCGTGAAGGTTGATAAGCCGAGCAAATGATGTGAGATTTATAGGGATTTGAATCAAGAGCTTATCGCCTTTCTGAGCCTGAACCCGATATCTTGCCGTTTTGGGGTTGCGTCAAAGGAAACATGCAATGCCAGCCCGTCAATTTTGCGTGGCTGCCGGTGTTTATACCCTCCCTGTGATCGTGTGCAAATATCAGATTTGATGAGGAGCAGCTATCGTTTGGATTTTTTTAATTGATCTCGATTCGTCCAGATCAACAGTGCTTATTTTATTCTTGAAACTGCTGACTGTTCACAAATTGAACATAATTTAGGCATGGGTGATTAGATTTGAACAGTCATACTAGTGTTCTGCTGGGAGTTGGCTCTTTATTTTAGAGAAAACAAGAAAAGAATAGGTGAAACATGAAAGCACAAGTGCTGCATAAATATGATGATGATCTGACGGCATCATCTTGGGTCAACATGGAAAATGTTGCAGATCCCAAAATAGAAAAATCTAGTGATGTAATTGTGCGTATCGGCGGCGCCGGTGTTTGTCGCACCGACTTGCATATTATCGAAGGTGTCTGGCGGGTGGCCACTGATCCAAACGGGGATGCTTTGCTGCCCTTGATTATGGGCCATGAAAACGCTGGATGGATCGAAGACGTAGGTCCCGAAGTTGAAGGTCTTAAAAAAGGCGACCCGGTCATCGTGCACCCCAAAATTACTGGTGGCACTTGTCTGGCTTGCCGGCGTGGGCATGATATGCATGGCGATGGATCTTTCCCCGGCGTTGATTGTAATGGTGGTTATGCGGAAGCGCTTAAAACGTCTGCTCGCAACATTGTTAAATTGCCGCACACATTGGCGCCAAAAGATATGGCCGCCTATGCGGATGCGGGGCTTACCGCATATCGCGCCGCCAAAAAGGCATCGCGGCATTTGCTGCCTGGTGAAAAATGCGTTGTAATTGGCTCGGGCGGTTTGGGCCATATTGCCATTCAGGTTTTGCGCGCGATGTGTGCGGCCGATATCATCGTAGTGGATCCATCAGACATGTCTTTGTCACTGGCTGAGTCCTGCGGCGCTGACGCTTTGGTTAAAGCTGACGGAAATGAAGTCGAAAAAGTACTTGAATTGACTAAAGGCAAAGGCGCTGAGGCGGTTCTCGATTTTGTCGCTGAGCGCGGCACAACGGCCAAAGGTCTGGCAATGACCCGGCCAATGGGCAGCTATTATGTGATTGGCTACGGCGAAGACATCAACGTCAGCGCCTTTGAAATGATCACCACTGAAAAAAATATCATCGGTAATCTGGTGGGGACATGGGCAGAGCTGACCGAATTGATGGCGTTGGCTGACAAAGGCCAAGTGCATCTGGCTGTGCAAGAATACAGCTTGGCCAATGCCAACCAAGCTTTGCAAGATCTTAACAACGGCAAGGTCAAAGGACGTGCTGTCCTTATTCCATAAATTAAGTAAGACGACTAACTGGGAGGAAGACAAGATGAAGAAAGTATTAGGTATGGGTGTTGTCGCCGCGACTGCAAGCTTACTTGCAGGCGCTGTGCAGGCCGATAAATGGAGCGATCAGTTTCCACATATCAAAAACACCGGCGATATTCCGGGTGAGTGTTCATATGACGCAATGTCCCAAAAAGACTATAGCGGTCAGAAGCTTACCATCAACACCCACGCTGTGCCTGTGATGGGTGAGCCAACTGCTTTGCACGCCGAGCAGTTCAGTGCCCTGACCGGCGCCGAAGTCAGCGTGATCCACACCCCTGCGGGCGATTTATACTCAAAGGCGATGGTGCCATTTCAAGCGGGACAGGCACCCTATGACATTGTGTTCGGGTTCTCCAACTTTATTCGCGATTGGAAGCAATATCTTGAGCCGGTGCCGGCCAAATACGTGAACATGCGTCAGATGCAAGACGTTACCCAGAGCCACATCGATGTGAACTCTTGGGATGGCGAGATGATCCAGTTTCCAATCGATGGGGATCGTCACTATTTGAAGTACAGAAAAGACGTGATCGACAACCCCGAGTATCAGGCGAAATATAAGGCGGAGACCGGCAAAGAATTGCGGGTGCCGCAGACGTGGAAGGAATACGGCGAAATGGCTGCGTTCTTTAACGGCTGGGATTGGGACAATGACGGCGAGCTTGAGTATGGTTCAGCCGAAGTCATGAAAAAAGATGACCTGATGTTTGCGGCCTTCTTCAGCCGTTCAGTTGCCTATGCGAAAAACCCAAGAACACCAGGTGGGTATTTCTTTGATTTGGAAACCATGGAGCCGCTGATCAACGGGCCGGGGTTTGTCGAGGCTCTGACCGATTGGGTCGCGGCGACAAAATATGTACCTCCGGGCGGGATTAACTTTGGTCTTGGCGACGAGATTAACTCATTTGGTGGCGGCCAAACGCTGTTCAGCTTCTCTTGGGATGATGCTTTCGTGGCGGCGATGCAAGACGACAGTGCGATCAAAAACCAGGTTGGCGCCGCACCTCTGCCGGGGTCAGACCGCGTTTGGAACCGCGTCAGCGGTGCGTGGGAAGACGAGTACAATCAGGCACCCTACATCGTTTGGGGTTGGACAGCGGCCGTTGCCAAGAAAAGCAAAAACCACGATATGGCGTTTGATTACCTGTGCTTCTTTGCCAATGATGCAAACCACCAGGCAGACATTGCCATTGGCCGCTTTGGCGTGAACCCGTTCAAAAAGTCGGACTTCGTGCCTGAACTTTATGTTGAGCGTCAAGGATGGGATCCGGAAATTGCGCAGCAATATGCGGATACGTTGATGGAGATGGAAGAAGGCAGCAGAAACCGGGTGTTCCCGCTGCGTGTTCCGGGTGTTTTCCAGTTCAATAGCGCCATCGCAACCGGTACGTCCAAGGCTTTGGCAGGACAGCTGTCACCCCAAGAAGCGCTGGATGAAGTTGCGGCCGAGTGGAAAAAGATCGTCAAGCGCATCGGCAAAGACGTGGTAAGAGAAGCTTATGCCGTTGGTGTCGCTTTGGAAGACAATCTAGAGTAAATTATCACTTGAGACACACTATTTGAACGCCCCTGATGATGGGGCGTTCATTTCTTAACCATGGCGAGAAACAATGAACTTTAAACACAAATATTTGTTTTTGCTTCCTGGATTGCTGGTTCTTTTAGGTATCTTGATCTTTCCTATTGGGTTTACGGTCAGATTAAGCCTGTCCAGTTGGGACAGCTTTTTCCCCGGCCTGGATTTTATCGGTCTTGAAAATTATATCCGGCTCTTCACCGACGATCTGCGCTTTTGGGAGGCTTTTTTACGTCTCAGCTTTCTGTCAATAACAACGGTCTTTCTGCAGTATGTAATCGGTTTTTCTCTGGCGCTTATGGTCTGGAAAGAGATACGGTTTCAGCGGTTCTTCCGCGTCTTATTTCTTATTCCGATGATGACGACACCGGTTATTATGACGGTAATCTGGCGGACCTTCTTTCACGAATCCCTGGGCCCTGTGAATGATTTCTTTAGTCTTTTCGGTGTGACGCCGCTGTGGCTCAGTGATGAGCATCTGGCGCTGGTCACGGTGATTATCGTTGAGGTTTGGCAGTGGACGCCCTTTATGTTCCTGTTGTTGTTGGCGGGTCTTTTGTCCTTGCCGAAAGAACCGTTTCTGGCCGCCTCTATTGATGGCGCGGGTCCTATTCGCAAGTTTGTCTATGTCACCTTCCCCTTGATGGCACCCATTTCAATCGGCGCCATTATCATCCGTCTGATCGAAGCGTCAAAGATAATGGATACGGTCTATGTCCTGACTTCGGGCGGGCCCGGGACAGCGACAGAGACCTCAAGCTTTTATATTTTTATCAAAGGTCTGAGAGAGTTTCAGTTTGGCTATTCTGCAGCCCTGTCGTTCACCTATCTCATCATAATGATCATCAGCCTGACCATCATTGCTAAAGTTCTGGTCAAGCTTATGATAAGGAGTAACTAAAGATGCGCCTTGTATATGTGACGCTCAAGTATCTGGCTGTCTGCCTGTGGTCGATGTTTGTGATAGCGCCGTTTCTGTGGGCACTCTCTACGTCTTTCAAGGATTTTAATTCGGTTACCGGCGGGGCCACCTATATCCCGTGGGTGGATTTCGAGCCCTCCCTCGAGGGCTGGCGCGTCTTGCTGCGGTCGCCGGCACAGGGGGGCGTCAATATTGTCGAGCCCTATTTCAACAGTATCTTTGTCACCTGTTCGGCCAGTTTGATCAGCATCATTTTAGGGACGCTGGCCGCCTATGCGCTGTCGCGGTTTACCTTCAAAGCGGGCTTTGTCAAAAACAACGACATCACCTTCTTTTTTATCTCTCAGCGGATCATGCCGCCGATTGTTCTGTCGATCCCGTTTTTTATCATGTTAGGCAAATTGGGGCTTTTGGATAGCTTAATGGGGCTGATCGTCGTGTATATTGTGTTGCTCATGCCAATTGCGGTGTGGATCATGGTGGACTTTTTTAACAAAGTACCGAAAGAAATTGACGAGACAGCGCTAATTGATGGCTGCAACCCCTATCAGGCGTTTTATAAAGTTGTGCTGCCCAATTCTATTCCGGGCCTGATCGTGGCGGGCTTGTTTTGCATGATCTTTGGCTGGACCGACTTTTTCTTTGCTTTCATTTTAACGTTTACCGAGGTGCAGCTTTTGCCGGTTGCGATTGTTGCGTTGAATTCATCGATCACACCTTGGTGGAGCCTGTCGGCGGCGGCGCTTGTCTGCGTGGCACCGCTGATCGTCGTGGCTTTCATCGTCGAGCGCTATCTCTCCAAAGGCAACCTATCAGGAGCGTTGAAGTAACATGTCGCTGAAAGTTTCGAACCTGTCTCTGAAACCCGACGCCGAGTTTCACCTCAATGATGTTTCGTTCGAAATGTCAAAGGGCAAGATCTATACGGTGATTGGCCGGACATTGTCGGGCAAGACGACCCTATTGAAAACCATTGCCGGTCTGATCCGCCCCGACAGCGGCGAGATGTCGCTCGACGGGGCCAATTTTGGCGCTGTCCCTGTGTGGAAGCGTCAGGTCGCGATGGTGTACCAGCAGTTTATCAATTACCCGCATCTGACAGTCTATGACAACGTGGCCTTCCCGCTCAAACAGCGGAAATTGCCGATGGCCGAGATTGATACCCGGGTGATGCAAGCGCTGGCGCAGGTGGGGCTTCAGGGGTTTGAAAACCGCAAGATCCAGGCGCTTTCCGGCGGTCAGCAACAGCGCGTTGCGCTGGCGCGGTCGCTGGTGAAAGAGGCCAGCATCCTGCTGCTGGATGAGCCTTTGGTCAATCTGGATTATAAATTGCGCGAACAGCTGCGCGAAGAGTTCAAGAATATTTTCAGCGCCAAAGCGTCTGAAAATGCGATCTTGATTTATTCGACCACAGACCCGGTGGAAGCGATGCAACTGGGCGGTGAAATCATCGTGATGGACGAGGGGCGTATCCTGCAGCAGGCCAGCGCGCAGGAAATCTATGAAAACCCCAAAACCACCAAAGTGGCGCAGATCACAAATGATCCTGCGATGAACCTGTTTGAGGGGGAGATCGTCGATATACATCTGGTTCTAAGCCCGACCATCCGTCTCGAGCTTCCCCCGCATTTGGCGGCCTTGCCGAGGGGGCGCTATACCTTTGGCATCCGGGCGTCGGGCATAACGTTGGACAGCGCCGGCTTTCCGTTTCAAATCGAACTGGCCGAAATCAGTGGCTCAGAGACCTTCCTGCACCTGCAGCACGAGCAGGTGCATGTGGTCGGCCTGCTGGATTCGGTGCAAAATTTTGATATTGGCCAAACGGTTACGGCAGGGATTGATAGCAGCGCCCTCTATGCCTTTGATCAAAGCGGAAATCTGGTGGCTTCACCCTATGGCGGAACAAAATAATGGCTGAGATTACACTTCAAGACATTGCTCATTCTTACAATCCTGAGGCTGCGGATAAAACTTATGCGCTGAACCGGTTTGATATGAAGTGGGTCGATGGCGGTCGCTATGCGATTTTGGGGCCTTCGGGCTGTGGAAAAACCACAATGCTGAACATTATGTCGGGTATTGTGCGCCCCTCGGAAGGGCGGTTGTTGTTTGATGGCGTCGATGTCACCGAGCACACAACAGCCGAGCGCAACATCGCTCAGGTTTTTCAGTTTCCGGTGATCTATGGCACGATGACAGTGCAAGACAATCTGGCCTTTCCACTGGTATGTCGCGGCTATGACAAAGCCTTTATCAAGGCAAAGGTCGCCGAGGTCTCGGAAGCGTTGAACCTTGAGGATCTGTTGACACAATCAGCCAACAAGCTGACCGCCGACCAAAAACAGCTTATCTCGCTTGGGCGCGGTCTGGTGCGGGACAATGTGGCGGCTGTGCTGATGGACGAGCCTTTGACCGTCATTGATCCCGACTTGAAATTTCGCTTGCGACGCAAATTAAAGGAGATTAACCAAAAATACAGATCCACCTTAATTTACGTCACCCATGACCAAAACGAGGCCATGACCTTTGCTGAAAACATCATTGTCATGGATCAGGGCAATATCGTGCAGGCTGGCACGCCATCTGAGCTTTTTGACCGACCTAAAACAACTTTTGTGGGGTATTTTATCGGTGCACCGGCGATGAACCTGTTTGCCTGTTCGGCGGTCAATAACACCACGATTTCCTTTGGTGGCGCTGAAATTGTCACCGATACCAATCTTGAGGCTGTCACGAGCAAAAACCTCAAGTTGGGAATCCGGTCGGAATATATAAAATTGGCAACGGCATCGGCTGAAAATACCGTGAGCGCCAAGGTGCAGCGCGTGGAAGACTTAGGAAATCACAAGCTGGTCACAGCCGACTTTCAAGGTCAAAGCATCAAGGTCAAAGTTAAACGCGAGCAAGAGCTGCCAGCCGAAAATGTGTTTCTGACAATCCCGGCACAGCACTGTTGTGTCTATGAAAATGAGCACCTGATTTAGATGAGATTCACACGCGTCGGGTCTTTGGCTGTCACCGCGCGTGCGAAGTTTTGATCAGTCGACCTTTATCTTGATCGCTTGTTTGGTTTGGAAATTATAGGCGACACATTCACCTGAAGCTACGGTTAACTGTGTGACAGCTTGAATGACAACTTGGTGCGTCACCATAAGGTACAGACCCGCCGGTCCGAGGTTTGCAAGCCTCTGTTCAAGTTTTTTAAGGGTTTGATCACGCCTTGCATAGCCTTGGAAAAAGGAGTTGAGGCCCGCGAACTCTTGTACGGGACCCATGTTTAACAATGTGGCCGTTTCTTTACATCTGCACCACTGGCTTGAAAAAACTGCATCGAATGTAACCCCGGATTTTTTGAATGCCTGACTGAGTGCGATGGCTTGCGCGCGGCCTCGGCTGTCAAGGTTTCGCTGGGTGCTGCACCGGGTGACATCAAACGTGTCCGGGTCTCCGAAGCCCGGGGCAAGCGCGTGCCGCATGAACAGGATATTGGCGTCTATTTTCTCTAACTGATTGAGAATTGGTATAGACTTGGCGCTGGCAAAGGCACCATGTCCCAAGCTTGAGACCCCCAGTCCTGAAAGAAATTGACGTCGATTCAACATGATAGATGCCCTTACCCATAGCTCCTAAACGATAGCTTGAATGTTTCCGGTTTGAAAACAGGCTTTCGTAAATTCAGTGACACCCTGAGCGATCACGATTTGATCCCGAACTGTACGGGGCGGGATATAGAGTGCTATCTGGCGTCCTTATGTGCAAGGGCTTTGGTTACAGCAACGCATGTTCTCTCCTGATCGGGACCAGCATGATATCGTGTTGGCCGTTGATTAAAGTGCAACAGCTTGCTTTAATGTGGCCGATCTCTGTGTGGCCTGCCCCATGCGCACAGCCCAGATACCATCGTCAAGAGTGACCTCAACCGCATGGCGTTGGCGCACCACCGCCAAGAACCGCTGATGTTGATAAAAAGTTGACCCATTGTGATCTCCCGCCGCCAAAAGTGCCGGATCAACCGGTAGAAGGATTTCTTTTTGCAGACCGTCTTGACGTGGTGAAATTACGATTTTGGGGTCTGGTGCAGGTTGCGAGGGGTGGCGCCAAAAGCGGGTTGGTCCCGGTACAAAAGCTTCGATTTTACCTGTTGGTCCAACGGCTGAAATTTCTTCTTGAAATTGCGACCCTTCCGCAAACATGCACAATTCAAGCATTGCACGCGCGCCGTTTGCAAAATCGACAATAACATAACCGTGGTCCCAAATATCAGGCACTTCACCCTGATAGGTTTCATCCAGATGATTGAAAGCCTGCCCACCGCTGGCCATCACCTGAACGGGGTTTGCGCCAATCAACAGGCGCATCAGGTCAAAAAAGTGGCAACATTTCTCTACAAACGTCCCGCCGCTTTTGGCATTAAACCGGTTCCAGTCTCCCACTTTGTGCAGAAAGGGAAAGCGGTGTTCACGGATGCTGAGCATTTTGATCCCTCCGGTTGCCTCGGCCAAGCGTTCACGCAAGGCTGTTATGGGCGGCATATAGCGATATTCCATCGCAACCCAGACCGGTGCGTTATATTGTGCGCGAAACCTTTCAATCCGTGCCAGGTCTTCTGGGTCTGTGAACAGCGGCTTTTCGACCAGAACCGGGCGGGCGGGGAATTTTGCAATCTGTTCCAGCTGATCAAGATGCATATAATTGGGTGAGACAATGACCAGACAATCCAAGTCGGACCGGCGCAACAACGCCTCGAGGCTGTTACAAAAAACTGCCTCAGGAGCAAAGGAAGCGGCGGCTTTTTGCATCTGTGGATCAGGTTCGAAAATTGCGGTGATCTGGGTGTCCGGCAACAGGGCAATGTTTCGCAGATGCTCTTGGCCCATCATGCCGCAGCCAATCATCCCGTATCGGGTCGCTTGTGTCATCATTTCATCCTATTTTATGCGCGCCACATAGCGCGCGACGTTTGTGTCAATCCAATTGAGAGAAAACTCAACTGCAGCACCGCTTTGCGACCGGCTTAAACGCTGCGCGCAAAGGCAGTGTTCCCCGTGCGTCGGATCGAACGTCGCCGGAGACCATTCGGGAACGGTGGCGATCGTGAGTTGGTCTTCTGCCTCGGTGATCCATAAATTCAGTGACTTGCGGTAAAACAGATAAAGTGATTCTGACAGATCGGCGGGTCGTATTTGGGCAGATTGATTGCCATCCAGCCAGATCTCTTCCAAAACTGCAGGTTGCCCATTAAGCCGGCGTAATCGCCGGATACGGTACGCCTCATTACCTTTGCCAAAGGGGGGGAAATGCGTCGGCTTTACGGTCCGGTCCAGTGCCAGAAGTTCGGCGGTTGGCAGGCCACCACCTGCAATCAGTTCAACCCGGAAAAACGAATATACCGATGCTAGATTTTTGTTGGTTTTTATATAGTTTCCAGAGCCTTGTCGCTTTTCAAGCATACCTTTATGGGTCATGTCGTTCAGCGCTTTGCGCAGCGTGGTCACCGAGACCCCCAACTCTTTTGCCATCTGCCGTTCGGGGGGCAGCCGTGCGCCATCCAGATAGTGGCCGGCATTGACGTCGCGGATCAGCATTTCGCTGATTTGCACATAGACCGGCAGCGCATTTTTGATCGACATCTTCGGACCCATTTCATAAATTGATATACTATTGATGTACACTGTAGTGAGTGCTACGCAAGAGAGAAAGTAGAACTGAGGAAAAAGCCATGACCATAGTACCGATTACATCTCAGGATTTAGATGCCGTCGAAGTGTCTTGGTTCTCGGCGCTCTGTTCGGATGATTTTGAATACCTTGGTGTGCCCGAGGCAACGCTGCGGTCTTCGTGGGCCCATTGTAGCGCAATCGTTAAAGAGGCCGAAGCTCAGGGTTTTCGTAACATCTTGTGCCCGTCGTCCTATCAAGTTGGCCAAGATACGTTGAGTTTTGTCGCCGGCTGTGCGCCCATCACCGAAAAGATCAACATGCTTGCGGCTGTGCGTTGTGGAGAAATGCAACCTATCATGCTGGCACGGACGATCGCTACCTTGGATCATATGTTGCAGGGGCGTCTCACGGTCAATATTATCAGCAGCGATTTTCCCGGTGAAAAGGCCGCCAGTCCGTATCGGTACCGACGCTCAAGAGAAGTTGTTGAAATTCTCAAACAGTGTTGGACCCAAGATCAGGTCGAGCATCAGGGCGAGGTCTATCAATTTTCTGATCTTACCACCGATCCGGCAAAACCCTATCAGAGTGGTGGGCCACTTTTGTATTTTGGCGGGTATTCCCCGGATGCATTAGAGCTGTGTGGCGAGCATTGTGACGTCTATTTGATGTGGCCCGAGCCCAAGGCGCAAATCGGCGAGCGGATGCAGGCTGTCAATGCAGTGGCCGAGCGTTACAACCGAACGCTGGATTATGGGCTGCGCGTGCATGTGATCGTCCGGGACACAGAGACTGAGGCCCGCGAATATGCCCAGCATCTGGTATCAAAGCTTGACGATGATGAAGGTCGGATGATCCGCGAGCGGGCGCTTGACAGCACTTCGCTAGGGGTCGCGCATCAGGCAAAAAACCGTGATATGGCTGATATGGCAGGGTTTGTGGAACCGCATCTGTGGACAGGTGTTGGGCGGGCGCGTTCGGGCTGTGGTGCAGCGATTGTCGGATCGACAGATCAGGTGCTATCAGAGCTGGAAGTTTACAAAAAAATGGGCATCCGTGCCTTTATTCTATCGGGTTATCCGCATATTGATGAATGCAGAAATTTCGGAACCCGCGTCATGCCACACTTAACCACCTGTTCCTTGCCGCAGGCGTATGGACGGGTACCAGATAGCACACCATTAACCCCCCTCGGGGCAGGAGCACGTCACTAATGCAACGGATTGATTTAACTGGAACGCTCAGCTTTTCGCGTCTTGTGTATGGCATGTGGCGTTTGGCTGATGACGCCAATACCAGCCCGGAACACGTGCGCAATAAGATGTCCGCCTGTCTGGATCAGGGTATCACCACGATGGATCAGGCCGACATCTATGGCGGCTATGCGGCCGAGCAAGTGCTTGGAGACGCGCTGCGTGGTACGGCCCTGCGCAACCAGATCGAAATCGTTACAAAATGCGATATCGTTGCTCCCGTGGGTCGGTATGCCGAAGCGCCGGTAAAGTATTATGATACTAGTCGCGCACATATTATGGCCTCGGTCGAGCACTCGCTCACACTGATGGGGATTGACCATATTGATCTGCTACTGATCCACCGGCCCGATCCGTTGATGGATCATATCGAGACAGGCGCTGCCCTTGACGAGGTGGTTGCCAGCGGCAAAGTGCGCGCCGTCGGGGTTTCAAATTTTAAACCCCATGATTGGGATTTATTGCAATCGGCGATGACGCAGAAACTGGTCACCAATCAAATTGAAATCAGCGTGCTCGAGCATTCTGCCCTGACCAATGGCGATATTGCCTTTCATCAACGCATCGCCACGCCCTTGATGGCTTGGTCGCCTCTGGCAGGGGGGGCTTTGTTCGCAGACGACCACAAAGCTGTGCACACAGCCTTGCAGCAGATCGCCGACGCGCAGTCCGTCGACGTCTCAGCGGTGGCGGTGGCGTGGTTGCTGGCACATCCGGCGCAGATTCTTCCGGTGATGGGCACAAATTCCATAGAGCGGATTAAGGCTTTGTCTCAGGCCACAGATGTCACGCTGTCGCGCGCGGCATGGTATGAGATTTACACTGCAGCCTTGGGACGCGAGGTGGCATGATGGCATCCGCAATTTCATTGCAAAATGCCAGAGATCCAAATGCGGACAACGCCGATTTTCGCAGCGCTTTGGGGTGTTTTGCAACTGGGGTCACCATCGTCACCTGTCGTGACGGTTTGGTGCCGAAAGGTATTGTCGCCAACAGTTTTGCCAGTGTTTCGCTTGCGCCACCTCTGGTATTATGGTCGCCTGCCAAGGCGTCGCGCCGCTATGCCGCTTTTATCGCTGCGCAGGCGTTTTCCATTCATATATTGGCGCAGGATCAAAAACATTTGTCCGATGCGTTTGCCCATAATGAAACGCCATTTGACACCTTAGAGTGGTATTCGGACGCGCGGGGCGTGCCTGTATTGAGCAAGTGTTTGGCGCGTTTTGATTGCCATCTCCACGGGCAATATGATGGGGGAGATCATACAATTTTGTTGGGGCATGTTGACCATTATCAATCCGAAGAAGGCGCGCCTTTGATATTTAGTCAGGGGGCTTATCAAAACGGCGTATGACAGATGAAATGCCTGTTATAAATCGACAGGCTGGGGGGAATTTATTACATGAAAATGTTGTTGGGGCTGTTAAAGCCCCTCCAGATTTTTAACGATATTGCGGGCGGGCTGGGGCGTTGGGTCTCGGTGGTCGCGCTCGCATTAATGGTGGTGGTTATCCTGGTACAGGTTTTCTGCCGCTATGTGCTGAACAATGCCCTGCCATGGCCCGATGAGGCGGCACGGTTTTGCATGCTATGGCTCACCGGTCTGATGGCGCCGGTTGCCTTGCGACAGGGCGGCTTTGTTGCGATTGACACGCTGGCCACCTTTTTGCCCCGTCGCGGGGTCGCGGTTTTGGCGTTGTTATTGTTTATGGTGTCTCTGCTTGTGTTGATAGTTGCGGCACAACTGGGATGGAAGCATGTTAATTCGGGCTGGTTGTTTGCCAGTGCCTCGCTAAAGCTGCCTTTGCATCTGATCGGATTGAAAGCGATTAAAATCAAACTCGCGTGGATGTATATGTCACTTTTTATTGGCGTTTGGTTAATGATTGCCGTGAACTTTGAAATGATCTTGCGCCAAGTGTTAGTCTTGGGTCGCCAAGACCATCTTCTCAGGCCGATTCCGACCCTTGATACGCAAGGGGCTGAATGATGCTACTTTGGTTTCTACCCCTGTTCTTGTTGTTTTTGGTCATTGGCTTGCCGGTATTTTTTGGCCTTCTGGCCGCGCCGGGTTTGCTGCTTTGGCTAAATGGACAAGAACGCGACATCGGGCTGTTGTATCGCAATGTCTATAATGGCATCGACAGCTTTCCACTTATGGCTATTCCGTTTTTTATGCTGGCGGGCGAATTGATGAACCGTGGCGGCATTACCAGCCGTCTGGTAGAATTTGCCCAAGCAATGATGGGCCATCTACGCGGCGGCTTGGCGCATGTGAATATCCTGTCGTCGATGCTGTTTGCCGGCCTGTCGGGATCAGCTGTGGCTGACACCTCGGCGCTGGGCTCGATGTTGATACCGGCAATGGAAAAACAGGGCTATACGCGCCGGTTTGCCGCTGCAATCACTGCGGCCAGTTCGGTGATTGGCCCAATTATCCCGCCGTCGGGAATTATGATCATCTATGCCTATGTGATGGGCGAAAGCGTCGCCGCACTGTTTCTGGCCGGTATCGTGCCGGGCATCATGGTCGGTGTTGGGTTGATGCTGATGGTCAAAGTGATGGCGGACAAATATGATTTTCCGGTGGCCAGCACAAAATACAGCTGGGGTGCCCGCGGGCAGGCCAGTCTCAAAGCGTTTTTCCCGCTGCTGACCCCGGTGATTATTCTGGGCGGTATTTTGGGTGGGATCTTTACGCCCACCGAGGCGGCGGCTGTGGCTGTGGGCTATGCGACATTCATTGGCTTGTTTGTTCTCAAATCACTCAAGTTAAATGATCTGCCTAATATTTTGACCAAAGCGGCGATGACCTCGTCTGTTGTGCTGTTGCTGGTCGGTGCCGCGATGGCGTTTAAAACCGTTGTCAGTCTTAGCCACGCGCCGGAGACGCTTGCGGCCTATATTCTGTCGCTGTCTAATAACCCACTGGTGTTGCTGTTTTTAATTAACATCTTGTTGTTTATTGTCGGGATGTTTTTGGATGCAGGACCGGCGATCATTATTCTTGGTCCAATCTTGGGCCCGATCTTTATCAGTATGGGCGTTCACCCGGTGCATTTTGCCATCATCATGAGCGTTAATTTGACCGTTGGCCTTGCCACCCCTCCTATGGGGTTGGTGCTGTTTGTGGCCTCATCGGTTTCTGGCGAACGCGTCGAGAGAATCGCGCGTGCCATTTTGCCATTCCTTTTGGTTGAAATTTTCGTGATCTTCCTGATCACCTATATTCCGGCCATTTCGATGACGATCCCACGAATAACGGGATTCGTAAACTAACCTGAACTGCAATATCTCTAGGGAGGAAAACATGCTTAAAGGTACTATTAAATCGCTAACAATGGCAGCTCTGCTGGCCGCGAGTGCGATCTCGGCGCAGGCGGCTGACTACACAATTCGAGCCACAGCGAACTCGAATGAAAATGATGAAGATTACGATGGTTTGGTCGTTTTCAAAAACTATGTCGAGAGCGCTTCAAACGGCGCTATTGAAGTTGAATTGTTTATCGGCACACAGCTCTGCTCTAAAGGTGCCGAATGCCTGCAGGGTGTCGCGGATGGTTCGATCGACGTCTATATCTCCACATCAGGCGGTGCGGCTGGCATCTTCCCCTATGTGCAGGTTCTGGATCTGCCCTATCTCATGGCAGACGACCGGGTGGCAGAGCATGTTTTGTCAGGTGATTTCACCCGCAAGGTCCGCAAAATGGCGCTGGAAAGCTCAGGCGATAAAATTCGCTTGATGACCATCGGTAACACTGGTGGGTGGCGCAACTTTGCCAATACAAAGCGCCGGGTGCAGAACCCCGGCGATATGGAAGGTTTGAAAATCCGGACAGTGGTCGCAGATCTACCGCAGGAATTGGTCAAATCTCTGGGTGCGTCCCCAACGCCGATCCCTTGGCCCGAGTTGTTTACTTCGTTTCAAACAGGTGTAGTGGAAGGCTCCAAAAACGGCATTACCGACATTATGGGGATGAAGTTCCCGGACGCAGGTTTGAAATATGTCACTTTGGACGGTCATGCTTATATGGGCGCTCTGTGGTGGATGTCGAACGACAAATTTATGTCGATGCCTGCCGAAATGCGGACCATTGTCAGCGACGGTTTTTCACAGCTGCAGCAGGCGACGTTTGCCTCGCCAAAGCGTAAATCGATCCAAGCCTATGCCGACTTTGTTGCCGGTGGTGGTGATCTTTATGTCCCATCTCCAGCCGAAAAAGCGGCGTTTAAAGACGCTGCAGCCCCTGTATACGATTGGTTCAAATCAAACGTAGACGGTGGTGGCGCCGTGTTTGATGCGTTGACATCGGCGGTTGCAGAAGCGGAAGCTGATATTAATGCAGGTCGTGCAGCCGATATCGAATAGGGCGTAATATTATCGTGTCGCGCAGGGCTTTCTTGCGCGACATGCTTTCCTTTGGTCTGCGTCTGTTATGCGCGGACCAGATGTACGCAGGCCTTTCAGGCATATCAGGCGTCAATATTTGGGGTCTTTCGCACATCACGCAAAATCGCTACCTAAATGGATAGAGCCAGACACGGTAATCATCGATCAGAACATGCGCTTTCTCAATCTGCTCCTTGGTCATCTTTTTGACCACCTCTTCTTGGCTGATCATCGCGTCGGGGTCATTGCCAATCGCCGAGAGCACATACCACATATACGCCCGGGTCAAGTCGATTGCCGGCATGCCAAGGCCAACTTCGTAATACCAGCCGACCCCCGATTGCGCGCCGGGGTGGCCCTTCATGGCGCTGCGCAAATACCATTCAAACGCGCGTTGATAATCTTGTTCCACACCCAGTCCCATGGCATACATGACGCCAATCAGCTCTTCGGCTTCGGCATTTCCCGATCGCGCCGCTGGCCACAGTGCCGTGCGCGCCTCGGTAAATTTTCCCTCTTCCATCAGATCGCGCGCCGCTTCAATCTCGCCCAAAGCGCCGCCACCCCAAACCAATGCGATAAACACTGCACTCAGAGCGCTGCGTCGCCATTGTGTAAACTGCATTGTATTTTCCTTGCCTTGATGTTGATATCGGGACCGGTCAGCGCCCAGACGCCTGCGGTGTCGCCGAGCCAATTTCACCCCAGTGATCCGTTAAAGGCAAGGATCGGGCAGCTTTTATTTTACGATAAAATTCTTTCGGGCAATCGCAACATCAGTTGTGGTACATGCCATCATCACGATCATGGCGGCGGTGACGGGTTGAGCCTTGGGATTGGTGAAGGTGGCAGTGGCCTCGGTCCAGAGCGCACCGCCGGGACCGGTGATAATAAAATCCGCAAACGCATCCCGCGCAACGCGACCTCACTTTGGAACTTGGGGCATAAATCGATCACCGTGGTGTTTCAGGACGGCCGTCTGGAAATCAGTGATATTTATCAAAACGGCTTTAACTCGCCTGCCGAGGAATGGTTGCCT
>Ga0209374_1002065_pt1 | contig 17992 bp, 10 predicted proteins | sample SaaInlLV_DNA_10m_FD_184683 | JGI IMG/M metagenome (GOLD analysis project Ga0209374, IMG submission 184683) | Marine microbial communities from expanding oxygen minimum zones in the Saanich Inlet - SI075_LV_DNA_10m (SPAdes) (version 2) | ecosystem: Environmental > Aquatic > Marine > Unclassified ... | reverse complement strand
GGCGTCTGCGCAAGACAATCAAGGTGTGCGGCCTTATCATTGATCGTGAGGAAGCAAATGTGGTTCTTGGAATGGGAGGGTTTACTTCTTTTCCTCCGGTAGTCGCTGGGTCAAAAAAAGGACTTCGAACCTATGTGCATGACTCCAATGCTATTCCTGGGCGTTCTAATCGTATGACGGCCAAGCGTTGTACTGCGGTTTTGGTGGGATTGGAGGAAGCTTCAGCTTACTTTCCTGATATCGAGGTGATTCATACCGGCACTCCGGTTCGTGACGAGCTTGAGAAGCTTCCATCACGCCAAACGGTATGCGAAAAATTCGGTCTTGATCCATTAAAGAAAACGCTCCTCGTGATGGGGGGCTCACAGGGTGCGCGACGTCTTAATGAACTAGTTGCCGAAGGAACGGAGGGCACGGCATGGCAGGTTCTTCACTTGACTGGGCAGGCAGACTTTGAACGTCTTTCTGAACAGGTGGGCAAGCGTGATGGTTACAAGGTACTCGCATTTTGTGAAGGTATGGCGGCAGCCTATGCGGTGAGTGATTTTTGTGTGGCGAGATCTGGGGCTTCGTCTCTGACAGAGTTGAGCCATGCAGGGTTGCCCGCGCTTTTGGTGCCGTTCCCCTTCGCTGCTGATGACCATCAAACAGCTAATGCCCGCGTCTTCGAAAAAGCAGGGGCTGCGATCTTAATTCATGAGAAAGATCTCGAGGCTAAAACGATCACTGACATGTTGTCTGAAATCGATGATGGAATTCTTAAAAATATGTCGGAATCGATGCTGAATCTCACGAATCCCGCCGCCGCGGCCCAAATCGTTAACGTTATTGAAGGATGACTATTGAGCAATTCAGCGAGAAAATTTTAAATCCGGAACAACCACTCCGGGTTCATTTAATCGGCGTGGCAGGTTCGGGTATGAGTGGGTTAGCTCGGCTCTTGATTCAGATGGGCCATCGGGTTAGCGGATCCGATCGAGTGACTTCTGGGGAGACGGAGCGTCTCCGTAAGTTAGGGCTCGATTTTTCTACTCCGCATTCAGGGGAAGCCGTCAAGGGTGCGGATGCGGTGATCTATTCCTCAGCGATTCGTTCGAAAAACCCCGCCCTTTCCGAGGCTTTAGCTCAGAAGATTGCGACCTTTCGGCGAGCAGAATGCCTAGCGGCTATTCTTCACACAAAGGCAGGAGTAGTGGTTTCGGGCACCCATGGGAAGACAACTACTTCGGCAATGATCGCGCATATTCTTCGCCAAGGAGATCTTATGCCTTGTCATTATGTGGGGGCGGAGATCCCAGTTTTGGGTTCTAATGCCGAATGGAACCAAGATGGTGAGTATTTGGTGGCGGAGGGTGATGAATCGGATGGCACGTTGGCTCTGTATCATCCAAAACACGCAATTGTGCTGAATGTCGAGGAAGAGCATCTTGACCACTACACGCGAGGGATTGCGCAAATCCGTGAGGTTTTTAATAACTTGTTGAACCAGACTTCGGGTTCCATTTTTTATTGCTGTGAGTGTGAAGAAGCGACTCAGCTTTGCGGAACACGAGACAATTCCATTTCGTATGGTTGGAAGGAGGCCGATTGGACTGCGACTGATCTTTCTGGGCAGATCGGAACAGTGAGTTTTACGGTCAACTATAAAGGTCAGGAGCTGGGCAGGGTTCAACTTGGTATTCCTGGTCTACATAATGTATTGAATGCTTTGGGAGCAATCGCAGTGGCTTCAAGTTGTGGGGTTGATTTTTCAAAAATGAATCAGGCCCTTAGTTCTTTTGCGGGTGCTAAGAGACGATTCGAAACCAAGCATCTGAGCAAGCGATATCGTATTGTGGATGATTATGGACATCATCCGACGGAGGTTGCAGCTACCTTGCAGACTGCTCGTAGTTACGAGCCGGGCCGCGTGATCGTGCTCTTCCAGCCTCATCGCTATAGCCGGACTCATAAGCTAGCTGATGATTTTGGTAAGACCTTACAAGCTGCCGATCTAGTTTTCGTGACTGATATTTACGCGGCCAGCGAAGATCCTATTCCTGGTGTGAGTGGGCAGACAATTGTTGATGCAATTTTAGCCAACGGCTCTGCGAAGGCGTCCTTCGTCCCGGATCTTTCAACCGCGCATCACGCGGTGGGGAATATTCTAGCGGAGGGTGATCTTTTTCTAACTTTGGGGGCTGGAAATGTTCATGAAGCTGGCAATAAGATCATCCGCGATCTTAAAGTTTTAGAAGAAATCCGGAATGAAACGAAAGTCTCGGCAATCAAACTTTACGAACCGATGTCGCGTCATAGTACGATGCGCGTTGGAGGCCCGGCTCAGTTTTGGATTGAGCCATCGGAATTTGAACAATTAGCCGATTCTGTTTCTTTCTGCAAAGCTCGGGGGATTCCAGTGCGAATTGTGGGGCGTGGATCTAATCTGTTGATTCGAGATGGAGGAATTCGTGGGGCTGTTATTCATCCGGCAGGCGGTGCTTTTTCTGCGGTCACTGTTGAGGGGACTACGATCACGGCAGGTGTTGGCGTTCGCTTCAAAAAGGTTGCCAGTATAGCACGTGAGCACGGCATTGGAGGATTTGAATGGATGGAAGGAATCCCGGGGAATGTCGGAGGCGGACTGCGTATGAATGCCGGAGCAATGGGTGTGGAAACTTTCGATCAAGTTGTCGCAGTAACTTTTTTGGATGAGGATGGAGAGATTAGAACGCGCAAGCGTGATGAGATAAAATTCTATTACCGCAACGTCCCCGAGCTTCGCCGGAATTATGCTCTGAAGGCGACCTTCGCTGGAGTTCTCTCAGATCAACAAGCGATACAGGATAAGCTTAATGAATCTCGCCATCATCGCAATACGACCCAGCCGAAGGCTGCGAGTGCTGGGTGCACATTCAAAAACCCCGCAGTCTGTGGCGCGGGTCAATTGATTGATGAGATGGGCTTGAAAGAGACTGGGGTAGGTAAGGCCGAAGTGTCGCCGGAGCATGGTAATTTTATCGTTAATCGAGGGAAGGCCAGTGCTTTTGATGTCCTCTCGTTAATCGAGAAGATCAAAGCGAAGGCAAAGGAAGATAGGGGTGTGATTCTCGAGACTGAGATACAGATCCTTGGTGAGGATGAAGTTGTTTTTTAGGAGATTGTCGCAAACAGATTCTTGGTCATGATCGAAAACATGATTTTGAGAATTCTGAGTGCTTTCCTTGTGGCCTCGTCCGTGGGATCGGCGCAGCCAAACATTATTATCCTCTACTCTGATGATGCGGGATATGCTGATTTTGGTTTTCAGCCCAATTGCGCGGCGGATATGAAGAAACTAACGCCCAATATCGATCGTATCGCAAAGGAAGGTGCAAGGTTTACAAATGCTTATATGGCGGGTTCGGTGTGCTCGCCCTCCCGCGCAGGTTTAATGACCGGACGTTATCAACAGAGATTTGGGTATGATAATAATCTTCCTCCTGGCTTTCAAAGCGGCTTGGATTTGAAGGAGAAATTCGGAGTCAAACACCTCAAATCCTTGGGCTATACTACGGGGCTGGTTGGTAAGTGGCATCTTGGATATCCCGAAGAATATCACCCCAATAAACGTGGGTTTGATTGGTTTTATGGTCTTCTACAAGGTTCACGACCTTATTATGAAATACCGAAACCCAGCGCCCACCGAGTGATTCAAGAGAATGGGAGGATTACTCAAGAAGATGGCTACGTGACCGATCGTTTTGGTGATGCGGCTTGTCGCTTCATCCGTGAGAATAAAGAAGCGCCGTTTTTTCTTTTCGTCTCTTTCACTTCACCCCACGGGCCTCTTCAGCCCAAGCCAGAAGATGTGAAGAGAGTGGCTCATATTGATCAGAAGAGGAGAGCAAGCTATGCCGGGTTGGTCGTGAGCCTTGATGATAATGTAGGGAAGGTGTTGGATTGCTTGAAGGCAGAAGGTTTGGATGAGGATACGATTGTCTTATTTACCAATGACAATGGTGGGCAGACTGCAAATGGAGCTAATAATTCCCCACTTCAGGGAAAGAAAGGGACTTTGTGGGAAGGTGGTGTGAGGGTTCCTTGGGTGATGAGGTGGAGGGGTGAAATACCAGCTGGAAGAGTCATTGATCAGCCGGTGATCGCGCTTGATCTTCTGCCGACCTTGATTGAGGCAGCGGGTGGTGAGGTGTCTTTGGATTGGAATCTTGATGGAAGAAGTTTTCTGGCGCTACTTGGTGAGAAGCTAAAGACGAGAGCGGTGGTGGAAGCGCCTAGGCCGTTGTTTTGGAGGCAGGGTGGGAGTGATGGTCCTCGGGCTATGAGGGAAGGAAAATGGAAAGTTATTCATGATCGCAAGTCTGGAGATAAACCCGCACTCTTTGATTTGAGCAAGGATATCGGCGAGTCTAAAGATCTGGCGAACGAAAATGGTGAGGTGCTGGAAACAATGTTGAGAAAGCTTAATGCTTGGGAGAAGCAATTGGAGGAACCGCGATGGGGGCCTGGAGCTTCCAGAAAAAATTCAAAAAAGAAATAGGATGATGAAACTTCAAACACGTATTGGGTCTTGGGCCCTTTTACCTTGGGTCGCTTTTGCTGAGACAGAGAAACCGAATATCGTTTTCATTATGGCCGATGATCTCGGCTACGGTGGCTTGTCGTGTTATGGAAGTAAAACGACCCAGACTCCACATCTCGATAAGCTTGCTTCGACAGGAGTGAAGTGTCTTGATTTCCATTCGAACGGAGCAGTCTGCTCTCCAACTCGGGCTGCTTTAATGACAGGACGTTATCAGCAGCGGAGTGGCGTAGGCGGGGTCATTACGGCAAAGTCTCATCGTGATACGGGTTTGCCCCTCAAGGAATGGACGCTGGGGGAGGCCATGAAGGAGTTCGGTTATGCAACAGCTTTGTTTGGGAAGTGGCATCTAGGATATCCGGCGAAATATAATCCCATTCATCAAGGATTTGATGAATTTGAAGGCTTCGTTTCGGGTAACGTTGACTACCATCGCCACATCGATCAAGAAGGGTATTTTGATTGGTGGAAGCGTGACAAAAAGGAAGATGAACCTGGTTATATTACCGATCTGATTACGGAAGATGCGCTCTCTTTTATCGATCGTAAAAAGGACAAGCCTTTTTTCCTGGTTTTGCATCACGGCGCGCCCCACTACCCGTTGCAGGATCGGGAAACTCCTGGCTTCCGGGTGATCGGAAAAGGTAATCGTGACCAACCTAAACAGAAGGTGGACCGGAAGGCTGTTTATTCTAAAATGGTGGAAATTATGGATGAAGGAGTGGGCCGTATTGTATCGAAGCTTGAAGAGCTTGATTTAAGAAAGAACACTTTAATCGTATTTTGTTCTGACAACGGGCCAGCGCCGGATGGTTCCTCCGGCGGATTACGTGGAAAAAAAGGGCAAGTCTTTGAAGGGGGGCACAGGGTTCCAGGGATCTTCAACTGGCCTGGGCGATTGCCAAAAGGAGAGGTCTGCCAGACCCCGATTTTGACGATGGATTTACTCCCTACTTTTGTTTCGATGGGAGGGGGGGAGATCGAGCCTAAAAGAAAGTTGGACGGGATTGATGTGACAAAAGCTCTGAAGGGAGCGACCATCACCCGAAGGCCGCTTTTTTGGAAGCACGGTGGCAGCTTGGCGGTTAGAGATGGCGATTGGAAGTTGGTGGTGACAGTTGGGAAAAAAAAGAAGCAAGTTCTCCTTTTTAATTTAGCGAAGGACCGAAATGAGGTGAACAATCTTTCCACAAAGCATCCTGAAATAGTGGGCAGACTAAGCTTACTTGTTGAGCAATGGGTCAAAGACGTCACGGTTGATTCGCCAGTGTCTCAATAGAAAAAGCACTGGTATTGTAACTGGTGATTTTTGATGATTTTGAGGCCGATCAATTCACCCGAATCTTTGTGATTCCTAGTTCGCTTGGGCATCCGGATCAGAGGAGCTTGTTTGCTAGATTCTCTCAGTTTTCGAGAATTGAGCGATCAATCAAAGAGATTCATTTGAGGTGAGTTGGCCTCAGGAAGAGCTTTCTTGGCTTTGGGTGCATTCTGTTTCTCTTCGGTTGGTTTGGCAGAACTCATCTCAAGATGGCTGAGGATTTCTTTGGCTCGATCGAGAATATTTTTCGGTAGACCGGCCAGACGGGCGACCTGGATACCATAGCTTTTATCGGCTTGTCCCGGGAGGATCTTGCGAAGAAAAATGATGTCATCATTCCATTCGCGAACCGCGACATTGAAGTTGGCTACGGCGTTCTTAGAGTCCGAAAGAGCGCAGAGTTCATGGTAGTGAGTCGCAAATAAAGTGCGACATCGTACCTCGTCATGAAGGTGCTCGGCAACCGACCAAGCGATCGAGAGGCCATCGAAGGTAGCGGTTCCACGCCCGATTTCATCTAGGATGACAAGAGAGTGTTTGGTAGCGTTGTTGACGATGAGGGAGGTTTCATTCATCTCGACCATAAAAGTTGACTGACCTTTAGCGAGATCATCAGAAGCGCCGACCCGGCAGAAGATGCGATCGGTAAGGCCGATGTGGGCGTGTTCGGCGGGAACATACGCACCGATTTGAGCCATGAGGGTGATGAGGGCGATTTGGCGAATATAAGTCGATTTTCCGGCCATGTTGGGGCCGGTGAGAATTTGGAGAAGGCTTTCCTCGGGATCAATGAGGGTGTCATTGGGAACAAAATTTTCTTCGACAAGGGTTTGCTCGAGAACTGGATGGCGGCCCTCGACGATTTGTAGATGACGTGATTCGTCAAGAACTGGGCGGGTGTGTTGGTAGAGCTGAGCGGTCTCGGCAAAAGAAATAAGGACATCGAGTGTCGCAAGAGAGTCGGCAGTGTTTTGAAGGGGAACGAGATGATCAGTGACTCCGGCACGGAGTTTGATAAACTCATCATACTCCAGCGATTTTGCCCGGTCGTCGGCACCAAGAACTTTACCTTCTACCTCTTTTAGTTCGGGCGTGATGAAGCGTTCGGCGTTAGCCATGGTTTGCTTCCGTTGGTAGTCGTCGGGAGCCTGATCTGCTTTCGCTTTGGTGATTTCAATAAAGTAGCCGAAGACGTTGTTGAATTTAATTTTAAGGGTATCGATTCCAGTGCGTGCCCGCTCGGAAGCCTGCATTTCAGCAATCCATTGTTTGCCGGAGCGGGATGCGTCCCGCAGTTCGTCGAGGGCTTCAGAATGACCGTCACGAATGATTCCCCCGTCCCGGAGTTGGGCGGGCGGCTCATCAACAAGGGCATGTTGAAGAGTCTCAACGAGGTCTGGGAATTCTTGGACGAGATCTAAAATTTGAGATTTGAGATCCGAATCTGCAGAGGGAAGAGAGGAAAGGTCGGCTTTAAGGTCGGGGATTCGCTCGAGCGAGACCTGGAGGGATTTGAGATCACGGGCATTGCCCGATCCTTGGGAGAGTCGCCCAGTGGTGCGTTCGATGTCACGGATTCGCTTAAGTGAATCGCGAAGCTTGGTGAGGAGGTATGGTTCGGCGAGGAGAGAATCGACGAGATCGAGACGGGCAGTGAGTTCAGAAAGATCGCGCAACGGATGAAGAATCCAGTCGCGAAGCTTACGAGCGCCCATAGGGGTTGAGGTCCGGTCGAGAACTCCAAGTAAGGTGTGTTGCTTTCCGGAGCGGGAGTCAACAAGGTCGAGGTTAAGTTGTGAAGCGGAGTCGATGAGGACGAAGTCGGCGACATTTCTGACTGTGAGTGCTTTTAGGTGATCGCAATTTCGCCGCAGCTGGAAAGTGAGATAATGTAAAGCTCCCCCGGCGGCGGATAAGGCGGCGGTCATTCCTGAGCAGCCGAAGCCATCGAGCGATTGGACTTTGAACTGATCTTTGAGAGTGTTCAGAGCTTGATCTGACAAGAAGGCATAGGAATCGTAAGGAAGAGAATTTGGGAGTCCGCCAAGCTCTTTGGCTTGGTCTTCCGGAATGAGGAGTTCGGAAGGTGACAGGCGTGTCAATTCGTCTTCGAGTTGTTGTTTGTCAGCGAATTCGGAGACTGTAAATTCTCCGGTGGTGTGATCGGCGCAGGCAAGCCCAAGGCAAGGTTTCTTGGTGGTGCCACCAAGGAAAACAGCAGCGAGATAATTGTGGCGGGTATCATCGAGAAGAGAAAGGTCATTAACGGTAGAGGCCGAGATGATTTGGGCGATCTCGCGTTCGACAATTTTCCCTGGTTGAGGCTCGGTGGTTTGCTCGGCAATGGCGACTCGCTTGTTGGCTTTGATGAGCTTCGCAATGTAACCTTGCGCTGCGTGGTGCGGGACGCCACACATGGGGATATCATTTCGCTTGGTGAGTGCGACATTGAGAATTCCCGCAGCTACTTTGGCATCCTCAAAAAACATTTCGTAGAAGTCGCCGAGGCGATAGAGGAGAAGAATATCATCGGGCAGGGACCGGCGCATGGCCATATATTGAGCCATCATTGGGGTAAGCTTTTTCTCTCCTGCCATTGCTCTGGCTATTTAAGAGAGCCAAGCCGGCGGGGGGAATCGTGAAATCAAGAAAAGCTCCTTTTCGTCGAATTGGCATCAGCAGATGAAAAGTTGCGAGCCTTAAAAGGGACCTTGTCAGGTGACTTTCGGCTTTCGATGGCGAGGAATGGAGGTCAGGCTCCCGATATGAAATTACACTGTCTTGAGAGTGGGACCTTACTGGAAAAGGATGGCGAGTGCCACGCGGTAGAAAACGAACTTCTGAGGCGACTCTTTCGGTCGAAGGCGGGGGAAGTGGAGAGCATTTTGGAAGGTGTGAAGACTGCTAATCCGATGGAAGTGAATGGGGGGATTTTGCCGCCGGTCCCTGATCTCACGGAGATCTGGGCGGCCGGGGTGACCTATTTGCGATCGAAATCGGCTAGAATGGAGGAATCGGAGAAGGCGGGTGGTGATGTTTTTTATGATATGGTCTATGATGCGGAGCGACCTGAGTTGTTTTTCAAGGCGATGGGTTATCGGGCTATTGGTGCGGGTGGGGAAATCCGGGTCAGGGATGATTCTTCTTGGGATGTGCCGGAGCCGGAATTGACTTTGGCAATCAATTCGGGGGGGGAAATCTTTGGATTTGCGGTAGGGAATGATGTGAGTTCCCGTTCAATTGAGGGGGAAAACCCACTGTATTTGCCTCAAGCAAAGGTTTACCGAGGAAGTTGTGCAGTTGGGCCATGTTTGTTGCTGGGGCGTGACGCTTTGAAGTCTGATGCTTCGATTCAGCTTACGATAACGCGGGCGGGTGAGGTGGCTTTCGATGATTCCACGGATCTGACGCAGCTGAAGCGGAGTTTTGAGGAGTTAGTGGAGTTCCTTTATCGGGAGCTCGATTTTCCAAATGGGGCGATGTTGATGACGGGGACAGGACTAGTGCCGGGATCCGATTTCACACTGACTCCGGGGGATGTGGTGGCGATTGAGATCGAAGGTCTTGGGGTTCTGGAGAACGTGGTGGGTTAACGAGTTGGCGCTTTTGTAGATTGCTCTCAGTTCTTTCCTGAAATAAGCTCCGCCTTCCTGCCGTAGGTGGCAGTCCGATCTATGAAGTTTCTTCTTCCAATACTCGCCCTAAGTTCCTTGGCTTCTGCTCAGAAGGAAGCTCGCTTTGTCCGGATTGAGCTCCCTGGTAAAGGCCGCACGCTGACCCTCGCTGAAGTCGAGGTAATGTCAGGTGCGAAGAACATCGCCCGCTCCGGAAAAGCCAGCCAATCGACAACTTCGAACAATGCCGGTGCCGAGCGCGCCATCGATGGTAATAAGAATCCCGGTTTCAGCTCTGGTGGTCAAACTCACACGATTGAAGGGAAGAAAGACGCATGGTGGGAGGTCGATCTTGGCAAAACCTCCAAGGTTGATTCGATCTCGGTTTGGAATCGAAACGAAGGAGATCTTGGGAAGCGTCTCGATGGGTTCACACTGAGCTTGCTGGACGCCAAAAAAAAGGAGGTTTTCACATCCAAGAGTATCACAGCTCCCGAGACAGCCGTCGTCTTTAATCTCAAAAAGGGTGGCGATGTGGCCTACGTCGGCGCCGATGGGAAAATTGCGAAAACAGTAAGTGTGCCAGTCGGCCATCGAGATCCTGCTCCCTTTAAGTTTCAGAAAGGCGACACCGTGGCCATCGTTGGTAATGGTCTGGCCGACCGAATGCAGCATGATGGTTGGACCGAGACTTTAATCCAGTCTGCAACTCCGGGGATGGAACTTAAATTTCGGCATATGGGCCTTACTGGAGATCGCCCGAACAAATATCCGCGTTCGCGCGGATTCACTTCCATGCCCCAGTATCTCCAGCAAGTTGGTGCTGACGTTATCATCGCGATGTTTGGCTATAACGAATCCTTCGATACCAAACCTGAGGATCATGAGGAGAATCTTACTAAAATGATCGCGGAATTTCGTAAGGCTATGCCGAATGGCGAGAGCTTTCCACGAATCGTTCTCTGTAGTCCGATAGGTCATGAAAATCTCCGAGATCGTAATCTCCCAACAGGACGTGCCAACAACAAGCGGCTCCTTGCAATGACCGAAGCAACTCGCGTGGCTGCCGATAAAAATGGAGTTAGCTTCGTCGATCTCTATCACCCATCTATTAAGCTCTATGGAACGGCTAAATCACTACTGACGCTCAATGGGATTCATCTGAACGAGGATGGGAACCGTCTCATTGGCGAGGTGTTGGCAAAGGCTCTCTTAAAGAAGGAAATTGTGGCCTCTCCCAGTCAGCAACCGCTTCGTGAAGCAGTCCTTGATAAAAACTGGCATTGGCACAACCGCTACCGTGCGACCGACGGGAATGATGTTTGGGGTGGGCGCTCCGGATTGAAATTTGTTGACGGCCAGACTAATGCGCAGGTGCTTCAGCATGAGCTCAAGATGCTCGATGTCATGACTGCGAACCGCGACCCGCAAATCTGGGCAAAGGCTCAAGGTGAAAAATATAGAGTCAGTGATAGCAATACTCCTAAGGCAATTCCTGTAATTTCTAATGTCGGCGGCGGATCTCGTAGCTCCAGCAAGTCCAAGGAAGGGAACCTGAAATATCTCAGTGGAGAAGAGGGTCTTAAGAAGATGAATGTCCCCGAGGGATTCAAAGTGAATCTCTTTGCAGATGAGAAAATGTTCCCTGAGTTGGCCAACCCTGTTCAGCTTCAAGTTGACGGTAAAGGTCGTCTCTGGGCTGCCGCTTGGGCGACTTATCCGAAGTGGGAACCGCTTAAGAAGATGAATGATTCGCTTCTAATTTTCGAGGATACCGACAAGGATGGTAAAGCCGATAAAGTGAAGGAATTCGCCAAAGTTCATAATCCGCTCGGTTTTGAATTCTGGAATGGTGGGGTGATCGTTACCAGCCAGCCGGATATTATTTTTCTGAAAGACACCGACGGCGATGACGTTGCCGACGTTCGCTATGTCATCATGCAGGGAATTGGGTCTTCCGATACTCATCACGCTGCCAATAACTTAATCTTTGGACCCGATGGTGGGATCTACTGGCAAAGTGGAATTTTCCTACAGCACAATCATGAGACTCCGTGGGGGCCTTCTCTGACTACCGGTTCATCCGCGATGTATCGTTTTGATCCACGCCGTTACACCGTTTCACTAGTCGCTGGCAATAGCCCGAATCCCCATGGCACCAGTTTTGATCAATGGGGTTACCTCTATGCAAATGATGGCACAGGTGGCCGTTCGTATCAGGTCCGTTCCAATGACGATGGCTTCAAAATGTTTCCTCTGGTGAATAAGGAAGTTCGTCCGGTAGCCGCTGACGCGATTATTTCAGGCACAAACTTCCCAGATGAGATGCAGCAGAATTTCATACTCTGTAACACTATTGGTTATCTGGGTATCAAGCAATATGATCTTCATCGCGACGGCTTTGAAGAAAAGAAGTATAAGTCTGGCGAAGTCTGGGGAACTCCAGCTGCTGAACTTATTCGTAGTAGCGATGGGAATTTCCGTCCTACTGACGCCATTTTCGGCGAGGATGGAGCGCTTTACATTGCCGACTGGCATAATGTGATCATCGGGCACATGCAGCACAACGTGCGCGACCCAAATCGTGATAAGGAGCACGGTCGAATCTATCGTTTGGTGAATACGAAGAAGCCACTTCAAAAGCCTGTCAAAATTGATGGTGCTTCCATGACTCAACTCCTTGAAAATTTTAAACACCCGGACATGTATGTCCGTCACCGTACTCGCGTGGAAATTAGTGAGCGCGACACCAACGAGGTCATCAAGGCGACCCAGGCTTGGGTGAAGCAGTTTAATCCTTCAAAGAAGGAAGATGGTATTCCTATGCTCGAAGCACTTTGGGTTCACCAACAGCACAACGTGCGCAACACTGATCTTCTTGATCTCGTTCTGAAATCAGTTGATCCACACGTTTCTCAGGGGGCTAAGACCGTCAAGCATTGGTGGGGACCTGCCGATCCGACCAAAGGGAAACAGGAAATCGAGAAGGAAGAGGAGATGAAGATCATCCCTGGAGGAGTCAAGGACACGCCCTCACTGACTGAGATCCGAGTGAATGCGATTGTTGAGAAGATCCAATTCGACGTGAAGAAGGTCAACTTGAAGGCGGGTAAAAAAGTGAAGCTTACTTTTGTGAATCCCGATTTCATGCCTCATAATTTGGTGCTTACTAAGCCTGGGACTGCTGATTCGGTTGCGGCGGCAGCAATTGCTCTCGGTGCTGATGGTTTCAAGAAACAATTCCTACCCAAGTCCGATAGCATCCTTCATGCGACTAAGTTGCTGGAGAAAGGGCAGAGTGAGACTCTCGAATTTAATGCTCCGACCGAGGCAGGCGAATACAATTTCATTTGTACCTTTCCAGGACATGCTCTCCTGATGCGTGGCATCATGAGTGTGAAGTAGTTTTGAGTTAACTTATTTTTAAGCACGGAAGGGAAAACTTCCGTGCTTTTTTATTTTTTGCTGGCAAGCAACCTTCGTTAATAATTGAACGGTCTAAGTCAGGTGTGTGATAGAAACTTAGGCTTTACTTTAATCCTGCCAACTTGCGCGCCTTTGTGACGCTAGTTTCATCGAGTTGTGCGGCAGTCGCACGGATCTTTTTTCCAGCTTCAGTGACAAAAAGGTAGGTCTTTTCGTCTTCAATAGCCACGAGTTTGGCTCTGATTTCGGTTCCGGCAGAACTTTTCCAACTTTCAACTTTTCCACCCTGAACTTTGATGACTACGACGGGCTTCCCTCCTCCGGAAAAATTACCGTCTTTTTTAGCTTTGGCGACGCCATCGCGTGCTGGTTTAAAAATTGTTCCATACTTCTGGCTTTTCATCGCGGGGTGATCGTAACGGCCAAAAATCTGGGTCACACCCGGATCTGTAAAGATGACGATAGGAATTGATGCGCCTCCAGTCCGGTAGGCATTTTTAATAAGAGCTGGAAGACCGGCGGTTTCCGAGACATCGACGACAATACTTTTTGAAAATCCGAGGACTGCTTTACTGGCCGACACACTGACGGCTCCTGGGCAATCCACTCATGTCGCGGTCATTTTTTTCTCTGCGATGACAAAAGCAATTGGTTGCTTTGCTTTAGTTGCTTTTTCCTGAACTTCATCGAGTTGCGCAAGATTGTGCGCCTCTCTTGGAATCTTAAATGCTCCCGCGAAGGAGGTGAAGCTGAGGGTCAGAGCAAAAATAAGTTTCATGAGCTATAGGGATCATAGAATCTCTTTGGTCGAGAGCAAGTCCCCGATTTATTCGCTCAGGCTAGGAAAATCTCAGGGGTTCTGGTGTGAAGTGTAGATGATAATTTTCCTAGATTTAAAAAGTCTAGGTCTACGGCCTTTAAGCTTCACGCTTTGCAGATGCAGACTGATGGTTTTTAATGTCGTCATGGCAAATATTGGAACTTCCTTCACTGGAACGGCGAGAGTGAAGGCCCGTCTAATTTTAGTGGCTTTAAATATCCAGCTCTAGGCACTGATGGTGGAAGTTATCGGGTTTGGTCTGGCAGGAGCTTGTGTAGCCTTGCAGTTGCAGCGTGCCGGGTATCGCGTGCGTGTTGTCGATGACGGCCACGGGGGGAGCTCGCAGGTGGCGGCAGGCTTAGTCAATCCGGTTGCGGGTCGTAATTTTGAACCGAGTTGGGAGGTTCAAAAAGCTTGGGAGATCGCGCTTCCGTTTTATCAAAGTTTGGGAAAGCGACTCTTCCATTCCGTGCCTATTTTACGTTTGTGGTTTGATGAGGTTGACCGAGCAAAGTTTGAACGAAAACGTGAGCTTGTTAAACCATGGATCGCTGACGTTACGGATGAGGGTGTTCTTTGGAAACAAGGTGGATGGTTGGATTGTCCAAGATTTTTGGAAGCGGCTCGTGAGGAGTTTTTGGATAAAGGAGGAGAGTGGCATGATGCTCCGCAGGGAGGTTCTCAGATTTGGTGTACGGGAGCTTCGGGGCTAATACGTCGTGACTTTTCGGATATCGATCATCGAAGCGCGAAGGGAGAGATCCTTACCGTTCGTATTCCGAGTTGGGGCGAGAGCCGGATTCTAAATCGAGCCGGCTGGCTCATTCCAATTGGTGGGAACCTCTACCGAGTCGGTGCGACTTACGATTGGGATCGTCTGGAAAGTGGGCCAACAGACGAAGGTCGTAGAAAAGTCGAAAACATCCTGAAGAATTTCACAACGCGCGATTACGAAGTGGTTAATCATGTGGCAGGTATTCGTCCAATTATCAACCGAAGCAGGCCGGTAGTGGAATTCCAAGAAGGTAAAGGGTGGATGATCAATGGTCTTGGCTCAAAGGGTGTCATCTATGCTCCCCGACTGGGGCTTGAGATGGTTGATCGGTTAAAATAAGGCTGTCTTAGTTTCAGTGAAAGGATGGCTTAAGTGCAGCGAGTCTTTCAGCTGAGGGTGTTTTGCTTGATCTTTATAAGCGATCTTATCTTATTAGCCCCTGAAGATACGATGGAAACGTGGATTATGGAGCCCTGTTCTAAAATCGACCTTCGCTAGTCCTTGACTAGAGAATCGGTATTCTTTTTTAGAAAAATTCCCAAAAAGACGCATTTTATTATTGCAAGTAAACTGCGATAAGAAAAGACTTCTAGCGGGTTTCAGTTTAACATCCATAGGAATGAGAGCCGGAAGTGATGTTCTTGCCACGTCCCGAGGTGCTTTTCTTTGGTTTGTTTATTGCCCAAACACTGCTACTTGATTCGCCTGCGCTAAGACAATATGGCGAGAATCTTTTGTGATTTTTATTATGAACATAGCCGCTGCCGCCGATCCGAACCGAATCCAACTCACCGAGAAAACTGCTGACCGAATTGGCGTTGCGACCTCAGTTTTATGTGCGATTCACTGTGCTCTGGCACCAGTACTGCTTATCTTTCTGCCAACTTTCGGCAAGATCTGGGCGCACCCTGCTTCACATGCCCTCGTTGCGATTTTTATTGTTCCTCTTGCCGGCTTTTCTCTTCTGAAAGGATATCGGAAACATCGGAAGCGCTGGATAGTTGTTTCAGCCTCGGTTGGAATTGTTTTCGTTCTTTTTGGGGCGACTCTTCCTGCCTTTTCCAAGGTTGATAATCCCGTTTCGGGGTTAGTTAATGAGCCAACGAATGGAGCTGAACCTGCAAAAGTTGAAGCCTGTGAATCGTCGTGTGATGAATCTTGTGAATCGAGTTGTGAGGGATGTGCTAGCGAGGCTATGGATGAGCCTACTGATACAGAAGCTTGCGTAGACGGGTGCTGCCCCAGTATTCAAGTTTCGGAGTCCGGAGAAACTTCGCTGCATATCCCGCCAGCAGCGATCATAACCACCCTTGGCGGAGTATTCTTAATTGCAGCTCATGTAGGAAATCTCCGTTCAGGTGTTTGGGTTTGCTCAGTTGGCGATTGCTCTCATTGCTAATATTGAGCTCTATCTGGTTTCAACTTTTCAGTCATTTAGCCTCACTCCTTCGTCGCGTCGGCTTCAGATCTTTAAAATAAGATTCGTCGTTATGAACATAGAACGTCCAACCCTCGAAATAAAATTGCCGTGTCGTCGCGAGCTTTTGTTTTCGTCAATTGGTTCGGTTTTTATCGTGCTTGGTGTCTTTGGGGCCTTGGCTCTCATTTCGATCTCTCTCGCGACAGCTCTTTACGTTGTCGAATCAAGTGGGCCAGTCGTTCAGTATTCAGAAGAAATCGAGAAACTCGAGGAAGTAGAAAAGGTTTCAAAAAACTACGAATCTTCGCCGAGTATTTCGATTCCTCCGCTTTCATCGGTTCCACTTGACCTGCAATTGGTGCAGTCACCCGATGCCATTCCTATTCCCAAAATCGAAGAAATACCGACGATGGACGATCTGGCTTGGTCAGAGGAAGCTTTTGAACCTTGGGACGAAAAAAAGAAGCCTGAGGTGAAACCTAAATCTCAGGTGGTTCGTAATCCCACATCAACAAGCAAGCCAAGTTCTGCGAAGGTTGTTTTCCGCAGTGCGCCCGTTTATCCTAGTGGAGCTCGACGGTCTGGGATTGAGGGTAAGGTGGTCGTTCTGGTAGGCGTGGCGCCTTCTGGGCGGGTTTCAAATGCTAGGGTTGCATCAAGCAGTGGTAGTGGATCGCTAGATGCAGCCGCCTTGAAGGCGGCAAGACTCTACCGTTTCGTGCCGGCAAAAGATTCTGCCGGACAGGGAGTTGCAACGAAAGCAGCCATTCCTTTTATTTTTCGACTAAGATAGGTGAGAGATTTGAGGGTGGACTCACCATTGCTGAGTCTCGATTTGAAACTGGATGCCATCCAGTGATGTCGTGAGTTATTTCGTAAGATTAAGATTCTTGTGGATTCATCGTTCTTTATCAGGCGAGGGGTCACAAAATTGATGAGGAGAATTGAGAGTTTTTAGAGGGAAGGATCTCGATTTCAGGATAGCAAAAGAAACGGTTGCCGACTCACCTGTTCAGGTGGATTCTTCAAATATGAATGACAGTGAGGTCCAATGTCCATCCTGCGGTGAGTGGTTTGCTATTTCGGTGGTGGCGCCGGAGGATTACGGAAGCCAGATGGACTACGATTGCGAGGTGTGTTGACGCCCGATGACGCTCTTGGTCGATGAGCAAGGAGGGGTAAGCGCGAGTGGAGGTTACTAGATGAGCGATTTGGTGTCAGTCGTTTTTCCGGTTGGTCCCGGAGTGCCGGATGCGGGTCTTGCTCTTAATGATTTGGTCAGGCAAACCTACGAGAACCTTGAGATAGTGGCGGTATTGAATGGTTGTTCCGAATTGGTAAGAGGTGAGTTTTTGTCTCGAGATGATCCACGACTTAGGGTGATTGATTTGGGGAATAAACCGAGGTTGTTGGACGCGCTAGACCTAGCGGTTTCTGAGAGTCGGGGAAGGTGGTTGGCGCGGATGGACGCGGATGATCGCTGTAACTCCACAAGGATCAAGAAGCAGGTTGGCTTGTTGGAGGTAGGTGAGTGTGAGGTAGTGAGTTGCGGAATTTCACTTAAGGCTGCGATGGGCGATGGAATGCATCGGTATGTTGATTGGGTGAATGGTTTGGACACTCCGGAGAAGGTTTCGCGTGAGCGATTCGTAGAGAGTCCGGTAGTGCAACCTTCGGTGATGATGACGAAGAGCTTGTTTGAGGAGGTTGGTGGGTATCTGCGAAATGGTTTTGCAGAGGATTACGATTTGTGGCTTCGCTTGCTGGAGCATCGTGCACGGTTTGGAAAAGTGCCGGATTTTCTGTACGATTGGTATGATAGACCGGGTCGGTTGACCCGAAGCGATCCACGATTTGATCACAAGACGATGCTGACGCTAAAAGCCGATGCCTTGGCTCGCCTCCCGGAAATCCAGAAGAAGGGAGTGGTGATTTCGGGAGCTGGACCGACTGGGAGGGTATTGGGTCGTGAGTTGATTTTGCGGGGAATCAATTTGCGAGGGTATTTTGAGGTGAGTCCCAAAAGGATAGGAAGAACGTGCCAAGGGGCTCCAA